>Ga0157363_1000249_pt1 | contig 42333 bp, 48 predicted proteins | sample AttsexASBM1_FD_111477 | JGI IMG/M metagenome (GOLD analysis project Ga0157363, IMG submission 111477) | Fungus gardens microbial communities from leaf cutter ant in Ribeirão Preto, State of São Paulo, Brazil - Atta sexdens ASBM1 | ecosystem: Host-associated > Fungi > Mycelium > Unclassified ... | reverse complement strand
ACCGCAGCGGCGGGCTATAACCTGGTTGCCTCTGCGACAGAAGGTCAGATGCGCCTGATTTCCGCCGTAATGGGTGGACATACCTTTAAGGGCCGTGAAACCGAAAGCAAAAAGCTGCTGACCTGGGGCTTCCGCTTCTTTGAAACGGTTGCGCCGTTGAAAGCCGGCAAAGAGTTTGCCTCTGAGCCCGTGTGGTTTGGTAACAGCGATCGCGTACAGCTGGGCGTGGAAAAAGATGCGTATCTGACCATTCCTCGTGGCCGTATGAAAGATCTGAAAGCCAGCTATGTGCTGAGCAATACTGAACTGCATGCGCCGTTGAAGAAAAATCAGGTTGTGGGCAGCATCAACTTCCAGTTAGATGGCAAAACCATCGATCAACGCCCTCTGGTGGTGCTGAACGAAGTCTCTGAAGGCGGCTTCTTTAGCCGTATCGTTGACTACATCAAACTGATGTTCCATCACTGGTTTGGTTAAAGGTGCATGGCGGCGGTTGAAAAACCGCCACCTCGCCCCCATTACAGGTTAATATGATGCTCCCGCTTCGGCGGGAGCCTGTTTTTTAAGTACCGGAGTGATTATGAAAACCAAACTGAATGAACTGCTCGAATTCCCGACCCCGTTTACCTATAAAGTGATGGGGCTGGCACAACCGGAGCTGGTTGATTTGGTGCTTGAAGTGGTGCAGCGCCATGCTCCCGGCGATTACAGCCCTGAAGTGAAACCGAGCAGCAAGGGTAACTATCACTCGGTCAACGTCACCATTAATGCGACACATATCGAACAGGTTGAAACCCTGTATGAAGAACTGGGCAAAATTGAAATCGTGCGCATGGTGTTGTAACACTGTCAGTCATACTGCCAACGGGCCATGTCGGTGCTACCGGCTGGCCCGTTTTTGTTTGCTGACCGCGCCGGTGCGGCGGAAAACGTCTCAGCCTTCCTTTTACGCTCATCATTTCACTTCCGCGCGGCCGGCGTTATACTCAGCCTCTGCCCTCTTAACGGATATTCGTTTTGTCAGCTGAAACGCTCCTTATTCGCCAGCCTGGTTTATGTGACTGGCAGTTAACCTCAGACGCGATGCATCGCTACACCGACCAGCGCGACGCCGAAAGCCGTGATGAAGTCTGGCTGGTTGAACACCCGCCGGTCTTTACCCAGGGCCAGGCAGGCAAAGCCGAGCACCTGTTGATGCCCGGCTCGATTCCGGTGGTACAGAGCGATCGCGGCGGCCAGGTGACCTATCACGGTCCGGGCCAGCAGATCATGTATGTGCTGATCGATGTTAAACGTCGCAAAACCGGCGTGCGTCAGCTTGTCACCGCGTTAGAAGAAACGGTGATCGCCGTACTGGACAGCTTTGGTGTGGCGGCTCGGGCGCGCGCCGATGCACCCGGCGTTTATGTCGGAGAAGAAAAAATCTGCTCGCTGGGCCTGCGCATTCGCAAAGGGTGCTCGTTTCATGGGCTGGCTCTCAATGTCGATATGGATCTCAGCCCGTTTTTGCGTATCAACCCCTGCGGTTACGCGGGCATGCACATGACGCAGTTAAAACATTTTTGCCCGGAGGTCACGCTGGCGGATGTCCGCCCACGGCTTGCCGAGACCTTCGCCCGCCAGTTAGGTTATCAGCAGGTGGAATGGCATGAGGCGGAACCGGCCTTACCTTGACGGTGCGTGCGTATTTACAAATATGTAACTTATCACGCACGTCTGTGGCTGCTTCCTGGCCGCTGAGATGATATAATTTTTGCACTTTTTTCAAATAAAGTTGAAAGCCGCCTTCTCGGGTTGAGTGAGACAGCTTTCAAATCGCAATCCGACCGGAACCTGCTGATTTATGAGTAAACCAATTCAGATGGAACGCGGCGTCAAATACCGTGACGCAGACAAAATGGCGCTGATCCCGGTGAAAACCGTGGCCGTTGACCGGCAAGAAATCTTACGCAAGCCGGAGTGGATGAAAATCAAACTGCCTGCGGACTCCAGTCGTATTCAGGGCATTAAAGCGGCGATGCGTAAAAACGGTCTGCACTCTGTTTGTGAAGAAGCCTCCTGCCCTAACCTTGCCGAATGCTTTAACCACGGTACCGCCACCTTTATGATTCTGGGTGCAATTTGTACCCGCCGTTGCCCGTTCTGCGATGTGGCACACGGTCGCCCCAACGCGCCCGACGCGAATGAACCCGGTAAGCTGGCACAGACCATTGCCGACATGGCATTGCGCTATGTGGTAATCACCTCCGTGGACCGCGACGATCTGCGCGACGGCGGTGCTCAGCACTTTGCGGACTGTATTACCGCCATCCGCGAAAAAAGCCCTAATATCAAGATCGAAACGCTGGTACCCGACTTCCGTGGTCGCATGGATCGTGCGCTCGAGATTCTGACTGCCACCCCACCGGATGTGTTTAACCACAACCTTGAGAACGTGCCGCGTGTATACCGTCAGGTGCGTCCGGGTGCCAACTATGAATGGTCGCTGAAGCTGCTGGAGCGTTTTAAAGAGGCGCATCCTGATGTACCGACGAAATCCGGTTTAATGGTTGGTCTGGGTGAAACCAATGCTGAAATCATTGAGGTCATGCGCGATCTGCGTCGTCACGGTGTGACAATGCTTACTCTGGGACAGTACTTGCAGCCCAGCCGTCACCATTTACCTGTTCAGCGTTATGTCAGCCCGGCGGAGTTCGATGAAATGAAAGAAGAAGCGCTGGCGATGGGCTTTACCCACGCGGCCTGTGGACCCTTTGTGCGTTCTTCTTATCACGCGGATATGCAGGCAAAAGGGCTGGAAGTGAAATAAGCATTCGCCGTTGTGTCAGGTGCAGAAAAAACAAAAACCAGATTGTCCGCAATCTGGTTTTTTTCTGCAGTCAGAAATAAAAAGTAACACTTCTGTCATTCTGACGCGGTCTTACTCTTTATGAGAAACGCGTTCTGCAGGGGTTTCTTCCGCTGAGGTACGTGCTGCACTGGGATCTTCGTCTTTCATAGCCTTTTTAAAGCCTTTGATTGCGGAGCCCAGATCGCCACCCAGAGAGCGTAACTTGTTGGTGCCAAAAAGCAGTACGATAAGCGCACCGATAATCAGCAGCTTGGCAATACTGATACCTTCCATATTTAACCTTATAATCTGACGAATAACGGTAATGACTATTTAGGCGCAGTTTAGGGGCAACCTCAAGCGGAATCTGTAACAGAGTAAGAAAACGCCCGACGCATTTTATGCGCTACGCCTTGCCCGTTCTCCTGCGCCTCGGGGATCAACGCGCCTGATCCAGCTCTGGCCGGGCAAAGCGACGGTTCTCCAGTACCGGCAGCAGAGCCCGCGCCGCCGCAATGCGCTGTGGGTCCAGATCGGCAACGATCAAAGCAGGCGACTCCGCGGCGCGACTTATGGGTACGCCCAGCGGATCGATCACCATACTGTTGCCAATATTACGTGCGCCGCACTCGCCCACCGCCAATACATAACAGGTATTTTCCAGCGCTCGCGTTCGGGTGAGTAAATCCCAGTGCATCTCTTTTAGCGGTCCTCTGACCCATGCTGATGGCACGACCAGCACGTCAGCACCATCCAGCACCAGACGTCGTGCCATTTCCGGAAACCGCACGTCATAACAGGTCATCAGCCCAACGTTCATGCCCGCCACGGGCACCAACGGCGGCACGTCCTGACCGGCCTCAACCCGCGCCGATTCCTGCATTGAAAAGGCGTCGTACAGATGCAGCTTGCGGTATTCCGCCAGAATCTTGCCGTCGCGAATGGCCACCAGAACGTTAAAGACTTTATGGCTGTCGCCCGGCACATGCATCCCGAACACGGTCGTCAGCGCCTGCCCCTGGCTGGCGGCCAGTAACTGGGTCAGAAACGGGCCGTTCAGCGGTTGGGCCGCTTCCCGTATCCAGTCAGGGTTGGTCATATCTGTGGCCAGCACGGCCTCCGGTAGCACCAGCAGATCGGCGCTGGCTTCCCGGGCTTGTGCCATCATGTTTATACAGGCTTGCGCATTCTCCTGCCATTCCCGTTTAACGACAAACTGACCCAGCGCGACTTTCATTCGTCATCCTCCCTGCCGACAGCAGCCCTGCTGTGGCGCTTATAATGGCTGTAAGGCTTTCACATGGTAGCGTGGTGATTCAACATACCCTTCGCGGCCATAAAACTGGTTGGCTTTAAGGCGTGACGCATGACAATGTACTTCCATGCGATCACAGCCATGTTGCGCCGCCAGCGCTTCAGCCTGCTTAAGCAGCGTCTGTCCCACCCCTTTGCTGCGCTCACCATCGGCAATACAAAAATAGCTGATACGGGCAAAATCACCGGCCAGGGCCAGTTGTGGGATGAAGTGCATAGAGAGAAAACCCAGCACCTGATTACCGTGTTCGGCCACCAGCAGCGTTTCACTGGGATCGGTTATCAACTGTGCAAGGCGCTGTTCAATAAACGACTCTGTGCCGCCATAACCTAATTCACTTAACAGCGCGCTCAACACGAAACTGTCCCTGGCCTGGGCGGGGCGAATATTCATCCTGTCACCTCTTCCTCTGCGATGTAGAAAGGTAGTTATAACCCGATCAGCCCGAAAATGCTGCCTCGGGAGGTTGTTATAATTATGTTACAGGAGCTATCTGTGACTGGTAGCGCAATTTATGCGCTGAAATACCGTCCTGACGGCGGATAAGCGGCTGACTGGATTAAGAAAGGCAGCAGGAAAGCAGCCGTTCGTGAGGTTAAAGTGAGCAACACCGCAAGCAGGGTTCTCGCCGCCGCAAAAATCAGATTGACGCAGGCATAAAAAAACCCGCCAGAAGGCGGGTTTTTAGAATTCTGACTGTTAACTTACAGACTGATAACGTTAGCAGCAGATGGGCCTTTTGCGCCGTCAGTGATTTCAAACTCTACACGCTGACCTTCAGCCAGAGTTTTGAAGCCATTGCTCTGGATCGCAGAGAAGTGTACGAATACATCTTTGCTGCCATCTTCAGGAGTAATGAAACCGAATCCTTTAGATTCATTAAACCACTTAACGTTACCTTTAATCTTAGACATCTATATTACCTTTACATGAAAAATGGACACTAAACTGTGTCGTCATCTAGTACAGCAATTGCTGAAGGTTTTGTCCAGCCTGATTTGATGAAAAAGTGATAAATATCCATTTTATTTACCCTTCGGTGACTTATTCACTGGCGCGGACAGTTAAAACTGCCAGCGCACCCAGGCAAAATACACGTTCCCGTTGTTATAAGTCCCTGGAATGTAAGTCATTTGAAAGTTCACTGGGCCGTAACCTACTGATGCCAGAGGTAATATAGCCGGGATGGGATAATATCCCCAGTTATCCCTTGCCGTTACCCCAACCGTATAGCCCAGTCCATAATGAAATGCCTGATTAGTGAGCGGGCGCCAGGTCGCTTCCCAGCCATAGCCTGTAAAGGGTTCCCAATGATTAAAGGAGTCTTTGAACGCCATCGCATAAAGGCCATGCCAGTTCCCTTTCTCGTCGTAACGGGAAACGCCAACGCCCGCTCCCCAGGGACGTTCGTTGTAGCGATCAATATGCTCTCTGTCATAGGTCCAACGGTTGTGCCAGGTGATGGCAGGCACATAAAGATCGATGCTCTGCGGTTGTTCCCAGGTTTGCTGAACATTATCGCTAAAGGTGTTCCAGCCGGATTTGATTTGCTGGGTAAATGTGGCGGCTTGGAGGGAAAAAGAGACAAACAGGGCCAAAAAGGGGCCTGAAAAAAGAGATTTATTCACGTCAATGCTACCTGTATCGTTTCGATTAAATTCAGTATTCCACACTGAAACTCAGTAACGGAAAAACGCCTCGATCCCGGATACGTGTCCCTCTCCGGGTATTTTCAGCATGTAATTATCATTCATGTTACGGAAAAGTGGGGAAATTTTAACGTAAAAAATCTGAACACATCCCAAACGGCAAGGGCAAATAGCCGCTTACCTGCCCTTCAGCTAGCGAAACAGCAACTTACAGGCAACCGGGCTTACTGAGAAACCCGCTAAAATATGGTGTGTCCCTGTCCTACTCCTCTATGAAACCGGCGTTGATCCTGCTTGTGCGGGCGTACGAGGGCCTTGATGAGAAGAACAGCGATTGCGGCCACAACGTACCTGGGGATGGCACAGCCGGTCGGGATGACGCAGAGATGCAGGCTGAAATACGAAGGGGAGAGAAACAACACACAGGAAAATTTTAGGCATCGGGCACCCGTCTGGATGCCCGTAAAAACACGATCAGAAGATGAGCTTAAACACGCCTGTCAGCGTCAGCAGTCCGACGATAAAAATGATGGCGATGATCCACAAAATTATTTTCATTTCATATCCCTTACCTAATAAAACAATCCCCTGACAGTATAGGCGAGATTTTGCCGTTTGCTTTTTGCCAGCCGTGATCGCATACCGGAAGGCAATAATCGGTTTTAGCGGTTTCTTTCTGTGAGAAGTATCGCATCGCGTGGCTTTAGTGCGGCCTGCCGTTTCGTTTTGCAGATTATTCCTGGCTAAAATTTATGCCGACAGGAAAGCCCGAGAATGTTGACAGTCCAAATGCAGAGCAGGGAGAGACCTTATGAGCAGTATTAATACCAGTATGGGCCGCTACAGCCTTAAGGCAAAGTACAGCGGCGACAAAATCAAAGGTTTTTTCGCCATCAATGATGAAGGCGGCACGCAACTGACCCGACAAGAGTTTGCGGAGCATTACCTTGATGATGTGGTCAACAATGTGATTTATCCGGTTACGGGCGGTAACCGTGAGATTGCCCGCGCACTGCGAGAAGAAATGGTGAAAGCGGGTTTTGAAGATGCAGATTAACCTTTTGGGCCGCCCGTTCTGTGCGGCCCTTTTGTTTTCTACGCTCTGATTTCTATACTACGTAAGAGAGCAACAAACAGCCCACCAGCCCACACACCGAAATAATGGTTTCCAGCGCAGACCAGGAGCGAAGCGTCTCGCCTATCGTCAGGTTAAAATACTCTTTAAATAACCAGAACCCCGGATCGTTAACGTGTGAAAAAATCACACTGCCCGAGCCCACCGCAATGACCATCAGTTCAGGGCTGGCACCGCTGGTCGCAATCAGTGGTGCCACAATGCCGCCTGCCGTAATGGCCGCAACGGTAGCGGATCCGAGTGCAATACGTAACACAGCAGCGATTGACCATGCCATGAAGAGAGGCGACAGATTAGTTGCATGCATCATACCGGCGATGTATTTATCCACGCCGCTGTCCACCAGGACCTGTTTAAAGGCACCGCCGCCGCCAATGATGAGCAGCATCATGGCGATAATCTTGATGGAGTCGCTCAGGGTATCCATGACCTGTTCCATACTGCGACCACGATTCAGACCGAAGGTGAAGATAGCAATCAGCACAGCAATCAGTGTCGCCATGATGGGATCGCCAAAGAACTCAGCATAAGGGAGCAAGGCATGCCCTTTAGGCAGAACCATTTCGGCCACCGCGCGCAGCGCCATCAGTATTACAGGCACAAGCGATGTCCAGACGCTGACCCCAAAGCCCGGCATTTCCGCTTCCGTGAAAGTTTTGGGGTTGTACAGGCCTTCCGGAATCGGTTTATCAATGCCTTTCAGGAAACGGGCATAAACCGGCCCCGCAAGAATCACCGTTGGAATGCCCAGTAAGGTGCCAAACAGCAGCGTTTTCCCCATATCTGCGTTGAACAGCGTCGCAATGGCGGTCGGGCCCGGATGGGGAGGCAGAAAACCGTGGGTTACGGACAGTGCCGCGGCCATCGGCACGCCCACAAACAGCAGCGGGACACGTGCTGATGCGGCGACGCTAAACACCAGCGGCAGCATTAAGACAAAACCGACCTCATAAAACAGCGCAAACCCCACGATGAAGCCGGTCAGCACGAGCGCCCACTGAATATGCCGCGTGCCAAACTTCGCAATCAACGTGGTGGCAATACGCTGCGCGCCGCCGCAGTCGGCCAGCAGTTTACCGAGCATCGCGCCAAAACCCATAATTAGCGCCAGACCGCCCAGCGTGCCGCCCACGCCATTTTTAATTGAAATAATCACTTTGTTGACCGGCATGCCCTGCATCACGCCCACCGCCAGCGCAACCAGAATCAACGCGATAAAACCATTAAGTTTAAAGCGAATCATCAGCAGTAACAGTAATGCCACGCCAATCGCCACATAGAGTAATGGCATAATTTTTCTCCACCTGATGCTCTGAATGATGTCAGTGCCGCTTGGTTATTGTGGTCCCGGAGGACGCTTAAAATCAGGGAAATGTCGTGACATTTATGTTTTGACACACCCTGTTACCGATAACATGTTAAGGGTAACATCCCGACTCGCGCATCACCCCGCCAGGGATGAATTTACGTTTTGCGAAGGTGATCAACTTTTTAACCGACCGCTATCAGAAAGTTTCTTAAGGCCTGACGTTGGGTTTTCGTTACACTCAAAGCTTAGCGAAGAGACAAAAGGATGCGCGGGTGAGTGACAATCTGAGTGAGCTGTACAGCAATCAACATACTCTTTTTGGCCGGGGAAGCCTCAGCAAGCTGATTCCTCTGCTGGCTGCCCAACCCCAGGCCACTCTGCTCTTTTGCGGCCGGTCATTTTTGCAGGGGGAAGCTTATGCACGTATCAAAACCACCCTGAACGATCATATTGTGGGTTATGAAATTGTCAGCCATGAGGCTTCCCCGGCGGATATTGATGGCTGGGTCACCCGCTGGCGAGGGCATGTTGATCGGGTCGTCGCGATAGGCGGCGGAAGCGTACTGGATGCGGCTAAAGCCTTTAGCGCCATGATTCAGCATCCACTCTCCACGGCACGTTATCTGGAAAAAGTCGGCGATACGGCGGTCAACCCGGTTACCCTTCCCCTCATCGCCGTTCCGACCACGGCGGGCACCGGCAGCGAAGTTACCCAAAACGCGGTGGTGACCGACCAGCAGGATATCCAGATCAAAGCGTCGCTGCGTCATCCGGTATTTGTGCCGCAGGTCGCCATCCTGGATCCCGACTTACTCAAAGGCGCCCCCGATACTGTGCTGGCGACCTGCGGGATCGATGCCTTCACACATCTGTTTGAAGCCTACCTGTCTGGCAAGGGCAACCACTTTACCCGTCAGATGGCCTTGAGTGGGCTGCGTCAGTTTATCCAGGCCTGGCCGGCCTTGAACCAGTTGGATGAAACAGGCGATCGGGCGCGTGAGGCGATGATGATGGCTTCCTGGCTGGGCGGTGTCAGCCTGAGCACTGCCGGTCTGGGCGTGATTCACGGTATTGCGGGCGAGCTGGGGGCGATAAAGCCTTTCCATCATGGCGAAGTCTGCGGCAGGCTGTTATTCACGTTTCTGGACCATCTGGCCGTGAGCCAGCATCCTGAACAACGTCAGTTGATGGCCGACATGCATCAGCAGCTGTTTGGCACGCACACGGACTCTCCGGCACGTGACCTGAAAGCCTGGCTGCAACGTACCGCGATTACCGCATTTTGGCTGGATGGCCCGACGCTGAGCGAAGCGGACGTGGCCTGGATTCTGGCCCGCGCGAACAGTAAAAACAGTCTGATCAGCTACAGTAAAGATGAGATGCACGACATGCTTGTTCGTGCCTGGACCGTCACCGCGTAGCCCACGGGCGGGCGTTTTGCCCGCCCGCATCAGGCCACTACCTCTGCTGCGCTGCCGCTGTATTGAACGGCGCTTCCCCTGCCAGCATCTGTTCAATCACCTGCAGGACACCTTCCTCATTGTTTCCGGGAGCCAAAAAACGCGCCGTTTGCTTTACCCGTTGCGGCGCATTGCGCATGGCGAAGCTGTACCCGGACTGCTGCAGCATTTCCAGATCGTTACCGCCATCACCAAAGGCCAGCACCTGATCGTGGGAAATGTCCCAGCGCTGTGCCAGCAGGTTCAGGCCATTGGCTTTATGCTGACCGGGCACGATTAAATCTACCGAGCCGTGACCGCTGGATGTGGCTGCTGCCGATCCTGCGTGCAGGCGACCAATATCCGCCATTAAAGGCTCGACGTAATCGTCTGACAGATTCAGCGCAAATTTCAGTATCCGATCGTCAGCCACCTCATCAAGCGTACGTATTGGCTTAAGCCGGTGACAGTAGTGACGCATCTTCACCAGCCACGTTTCATCCATTCCCTCAAAATAATAGGCGCTGTTTCGTCCACAAAGCAGATAACGCAGGTCGGGATAGTGTCCGTTTTTCAACGTATCGAGCACGGCATCAATGTCGCTGCGTGAGAACGCGCCACAGAACAGCTCTTCATCCCTGTCGATAATCAATGCGCCATTTTCAGCGACGAACGCGATCTCGCTGGCGATCTCAGGAAAAAACGACCGCAGTTGGTGGTATTGATTGCCACTGGCGACCACAAACCTGATGTTTCGCTGGCTGAGCTGGTGGTAACAGGCAAGAAAACGGGCGCGGTTGTACTGCTTTTTGTCATCCAGAAAGGTGCCGTCCATATCAACGGCAACCATTTTTACCGTGGTCATCAGAACTCCTTAGCAGGGAAACGTTCAGGATTCACTGTCAGAATAGCCTGATAATGCAGCGCATGTGGCATAAAAAAGGGATGGCATCTGCCATCCCTGTATGGTGATCAATGAAACGCGTTGTTGAGGATGAGTGAGGTGATAATGCCGGTGGCCGCAGCAATCAGCACATAGTTACCATCGATATCCGCCCAGTGCTGCCCTTCCGGTGGCTCTCTCAACCCGCGCTCACGCCAGTCATCGATCCGGTATCTGTCGCCGCAATATTCCCGTGGAACGGGTCGGCCGCGCCGGAATTCATGCCCTTCCCACGCAAACCGATCGTGGTCGTAGTCACGACGCGCATCAGGCGGTGGCGGTCCACCCGGTCCCGGCAGTCCTTCGCGTCGCAGGCCCGGCGGGCCGAAACCATCAGGACCGCGTCCCGGATGATGCCATGGGCCACCAGGACCACCGGGGCCATCCGCCAGTCCCGGCAGGCTGTACAGGGTGCTGTATGCTAAAAGGACACTCACTAAAACTGATTTTATTTTTTTCATGGTACTGCCTCCAGTGTAACGGCGACGACGCGCCGTTATGACTACTATCGGCATGAGGCGTCACAATAAGTATCGCCAAAACTCTTAAAAGTCAGCAGATGAAAGCGCCGTGTCTCAGGACGCGCTGAACGACGCCGCAGGTAGAAGAACAACAGGGTGACAGCAGAGACTCACGCGTAATCAGGCGAGCAGGGTCAGCCAGACCATGATGTTAACCGGCATGAAAGCGCGTCAGCCAGAGGCGCGCGGTCATCGGCAACGTAACGGAATCCTTTCCGATAAGCGGATAAGCGGATAAGCGGATAAGCGGATAAGCCTCAACCACAGCGCGTTACGCAGACTGACTCAACACATAATTCAGCCTGCACGCGGCGGTCAACAGGTTCGCGCCTCAGGGAAAGGTATCAGGGGTAACTCAGCATGACGGGCGCATCCGGTAATTTAGTAAACTGGCGGATAATGTTGTGGTAATCCGCGGTAGGATCCAGGTCACTAAACTGCTTTGGATAAAGATCTTTTGCCAGAATTTCCATACCAATAATGTTGTAGGGATGGTTATAAAAGTGGTGATAAATCCCGTAGGTCTTTCCCTGTTTCACCGGCTCAATCTGCGCCAGCCCTGTGCGTTTTAGTAATGTGGTAAAAGTGGTGGCGACATCCTGTTTATTCGCCCCGTAGCCCAGCGGCAACACGTTGCTGTTGGACCGTTTCGAGCCGGTCATAATGTAAACGTCCGGCTTCATGGCGATGATCTTCTCCAGCGACACAAAACCGGCATTACCGGGCAGCAGTGACGAGCCAATATTTTTGCCGCCGACCGCCTCAACCAGCCCGCCCCAGCCGCTGTGAGCGTGGGTAAAACAGCAGCTGTCGCTGTTACCGGCGATCGGTTCAATAAAGACGGTAGGCTTGTTTTTGACCTGATCGATTTTCGTTTGCAGCGCATGCCAGCGCTGTTGATAAAAATCTGTATAGGCTTTCGCCTCCGCTTCACGGTTCAGCACGCTGCCCAGCAACGTTATCCCTGGCACCGTGTTTTGCTTAGGATGCAGTTCGTCATCGACAAACACGACCGGGATATTCAGGCTTTTCAGCGTGGTCAGTACGCCAGATTGCATCAGCGCCGGTTTGGCACGCAGTTGCGCAATCATCAGATCCGGCTTCTGCGCCAGCACGCTTTCAAGGTTTACCTGTCCCTGATCGTTGAATCCCATATCCACAATACTGGCAGCCTGCGGCCAGGTTTTCTCCAGCAGCGCCCACGTTTGCGTGTCCTGCTTTTTGGGCAGATTGTTCCAGGCCACGACGCGTTTGAACGGATTATCACGATCCAGCAACGCCAGCGCCATAATGTCGCGCCCGTCCTGCAAAATGATGTGCCGGGGCTCTTTCTGCAGCGTGATACGCTGGCCATCCATGTCGGTGACGGTGACAGGATACGTCGTTGCCGAACAGACGGTTGAGGCCAACAATGTTGCTGCAAAAATACCGAATTTCATGTTTAGTAACCCTGTTAAGGAATAAGAATTATTCTCGTTAACTTTAACATGCAAATTCGTAAAAAATTTAAAACTTTTTTTAACGAATACGTCTGAAGCCGTGAACGGAGGATCGCTGTCCGGCAGAAACACAGGGCGGCGTTGCCAGCCGCCCGTCAGTCACGCCTGCAAAAGCGAATAGAAAATAGCGGAAATGGCAATCAGCCCACTGGCCACCACAAAGACATTACTGAGCTTGCCGCTGTATTGGCGCATGGCAGGAACACGATGAATAGCGTACATCGGCATTAAAAACAGAATGACCGCAATCACCGGGCCGCCCAGGGTTTCAATCATGCTCAGAATATTAGGATCGAGCGTCGCCACCAGCCAGGTCGTCAGCAGCATAAAGCCTGCCGTCAGGCGATTCAGCCGCTGAGGCGCAATCGTCTTGCCCCGGCTACGCAGCGCTTTGTTAACGATGCCGTTAAACCCTTCGCGTGCCCCTAAGTAGTGCCCGAGAAAGGATTTAGCGATTGCGACCATGGCGATTACCGGCCCCGTCCAGGCGATCAGCGGCGCATTAAAATGGTTCGCCAGATAGGACAATATCGTAATGTTCTGAGCTTTCGCTGACCGCAGGTCATCAGGGGACAGGCTCAGCACACAGCTGAACACAAAGAACATGACGGTCAGCACCATTAACAGGTGCGCACAGGCCAGAATCCGTGAGCATTTTTGCTCAGCCTGGGCGCCGTATTCCTGACGTTTGGCAACCGCAAATGATGAGATAATCGGCGAGTGATTAAAAGAAAAGACCATCACCGGCAGGGCCAGCCACAAGGTGCTCCACAGGTTGCCGCCGCCGCTGTGCAACGTTTGCAGTGCAGCGCCGTGCCAGTGAGGAATCAGGCAGACGGCCATCAACATCAGCACCGCGACGAAGGGATATACCAGCACGCTCATCGCCTTGACAATCATGGTCTGGCCGAAGCGCACCACCGTCATCATGCCGACAATTAACAGCAGCGCCAGTAAGGCGCGCGGGGGCGCAGTCAACCCAAGTTGATTGACCATCAGGCTTTCGACCGTATTCGTCATCGCCACGCTGTACATCAGCAAAATGGGGTAGATAGCAAAGAAATAGAGCAGCGTGATCAACCTGCCTGCGCCAGCCCCAAAATGCTCCTCCACCACATCCGTGATGTCGCCCGCCGGATGACTGCCTGACAGCACGAAACGCGTTAAGGCGCGATGGGCAAAAAATGTCAGCGGAAAAGCCAGCAGCGCCATAATTATCAGCGGCAACAGACCGCCCATCCCCGCATTGATGGGCAGAAACAGGACGCCTGCGCCGATTGCGGTGCCGTACAGCCCCAGCATCCAGACGGTATCCGTTTTACGCCAGCCCGTTTCTTCTGTAATGCGGGCAGATTCCAGGGGGCGGGTGTGCGAGGTTTTCATTAGCTTTTCCAGAGTATGCATCAGCCGCAAAGGCGGCCAGTTGCGGGTAAAAGTGTGGCCGTTCTCAGAGGGAACAGGTAAACGCGGGCGACAGGAATGCCTCAGGCTGCCGCTGCGTAATCGATTGCGCGTGCGTTTTTTTACACTATCTGACGACCTGAGTTCAAGTAATGCGTCATATCGTGCAGATTCCGGGCGGGTTATGCGCATCATCCCCTACAGGAAAGGCTTTACAGGCCGTGGTTGTTTCCTGGTTTCACCCCACCGCTCTGCTTACCCGTTTTTCCCTCACTACACTTCAAGCACCCTTACAAATTTTGGCGACGACTGTTGTCGGGCTGGTATCGCCGACCGCGCCGTTGCTGTCCTTCACCGGTTTACAGGAGTCAACTACATGAAAGCCTTAACCTGGCATGGTCCGCATAAAGTCAGCGTTGATAATGTTGCCGATCCCGGTCTGGAAGCGGCCGATGATATTATTCTTCGCGTTACCGCCACGGCTATTTGTGGCTCAGATCTGCACCTGTACCGGGGAAAAATCCCGGGTACGGATCATGGCGACATTTTTGGCCACGAGTTCATGGGCGAAGTGGTGGAAGCAGGTCGCGCAGTGACCGCCGTGGCAAAAGGTGATCGGGTGGTGATTCCGTTTGTGATTGCCTGCGGCGACTGCTTTTTTTGTCATCTGCATCAGTACGCCGCGTGCGAAAACACCAACAGCGGAAGAGGCGCGATTTTAAACCGCAAAAAAATTACGCCACCCGCGGCCCTGTTTGGCTACAGCAAACTGTACGGCGGTATCCCCGGCGGTCAGGCGGAATATGTCCGTGTTCCCAAAGCGAATACCGGTCCGTTTAAAGTGCCTGCAACGCTCCCGGACGAGAAAGTGCTGTTTCTGTCTGATATCCTGCCGACCGCCTGGCAGGCGGTCAAAAACGCTGAAATCAAGCCGGGTTCAAGCGTCGCGATCTTTGGTGCAGGCCCCGTCGGCTTACTCAGCGCCGCCTGCGCCCGCCTGGAGGGCGCAGAACAGATCTATATGATCGATCATAATGACTACCGGCTGGACTTTGCCCGGGAACGTTATGGTGTGATCCCGATTAATTTCGATAAAACTGACGATCCCGCCGCCTGGATCATTGAACACAGTGCGGGCCATCGCGGCGTGGATGCGGTCATTGACGCCGTTGGTTTTGAAGCCAAGGGCAGCCTGACAGAAACGGTATTAACTAACCTGAAACTGGAAGGCAGCAGCGGGAAAGCGTTACGTCAGTGTATTGCGGCCGTTCGCCGGGGCGGGATTGTCAGCGTGCCCGGTGTGTACGCCGGCTTTATTCACGGCTTCCTGTTCGGCGATGCGTTTGACAAGGGCCTGACCTTCAAAATGGGCCAGACGCATGTTCATGCTTATCTGCCCGACCTGCTCAGCCTCATCGAAAAAGGGCATTTAACCCCGGAAGAGATTGTGACGCACCATATGCCGCTGGAGGATGCGGCACGGGGCTATGCCATCTTTGAAAAACGGGAAGAAGCGTGCCGAAAAGTAATTCTGGTGCCGGGCATGACGCCAACCCAGGCGACGCTGTAGCAAACACGGGCGGGGTTTCCCGCCCGTTACAGGTTAACGGTGCTTCGCCTGGGCGTAGGCCGCATCTAAATCCAGCCGCTGCCAGAATGCCTGATCCGCGCCCGGCCCACCCAGTGGGTAACCGGCGGGTAACGCGCTTTTCACCATCAGCGCACGGCGCTGCTTCGCCGACAGTTGAGGCAAGGCGGTTTCCAGCAACACCTCTGCGCCGTCGGGAACCGTTAACCTGGCCTTATTGCCTGCCACCTTCGGCAGGTTATAGCTCATGGTGAAACGGTAAAACGGCTTCATGCTGCCAGTGCCATAGGGATCATCCTGTCCCGCGGGTTTTGCGCACACCGCTAATGTGGTACCACACTCTTTTTCCAGCGCACTGCGCAGTTGCTGGCGAGCCTCTGCGAATAACGTCCGGTAAGCAGCATCATTCAGATAATGTGCGACGTTATATTGGGCCACCATGCGCGATCCCATCACGTCCAGCGGATAATGTACGCCCAGAACCAGCCGCGAATACCCGTAACGCGCGCCCCGTTGCAGCAACGCATCAAAACGTTCCGGGATCATCTCAGCCAGCAATAACGCATCGGTGTAGCCGGTATTGGTATGTCCGCTGGGAAAAGAACCCCCATCGGCCGTATAAGGCTGGTTATCTTTGATCACCGTGTCATCCGGCACCAGATGAATCGTATTGCCTTTGTGCAGGAAAGGACGTGGATAGTCGAAGTGTTTTTTTGCCGCGCTGGTGCTGACTTCACTGGCTTTTATCAGCGCGGCAGCTTTACTCAGCTCGCCTTTTTCATAGGCCGCAAGAAAAGCTTTACCTAAGCGCGGTCCCAGGGCATCGGCAAGGAAATACAGATAGCTAATCCCTTCGGCGTCCGCCAGCGCCTGACGGCGTTCGCCCTGCGTGGCATTAAGATTAATTGATGTCACTGTGGCCCGGTTAGCGTTCATCACGTTATCCGGCAGCGTACTGAATCCCGATAACAGCGCAATGCCCGCCTGTTGCAGGGGTTGGGTCTGGAAATTGTAGCCACTGGCTTTCAGCCAGCGATAGTCGGCGAGTTTGTCACTTTGTTTCGCCTGCTTTAGCTGGTCACGGCTGAGCGTAGGTGCACCGTTCTGGATGGCCGTGCGCTCTGCCGCCAGCGCCTGCAGTTCAAGCGCATTGAATACCGGACTGGATGAGCCCTGAGACGTTTTGTTCGCCAGCGCGCTGGCTTCAGACAACGGGATTGCCTGCGCCTGTTGCGTCATGAACAGCGCCGCCGCAATCAGGGTAATGTGCATTTTCATTATTATTCCTTTTTTCTCTGACCTTGCCGGTTGTCACGCTAGCATTGCTGTATGACAGTTTTATTTCGCAAGCCTGGGCCGCGCGTCAGCCGTCAGTGGCAGGCTTATCTCAGAAATCTGTCGCGCTGCGCCAGCAAAACCGCCCGAACCCGCTACGCTAAGGTAGGCATCGTTCGCGGCCGCGGCCGGGGGCGCGACATGGCCTGTCTCTCGTCGGTTGTCTGCGACTGAAGAATGCGCTGGCGAAAGCAGCGTGAGGAGAAAATAAAAACAGAATTGATCGTTGATTCCCGATGCCACATTCATACACTTTCGGGTGGCCAATGCCCGCATCGGCATACGTGCTTATCAAGGGATGTTTACATGAGGTTATCCTATGCGCTTTAAAGGACTTACTATCGGGTTTTTCCTGCTGATACTGGCCATCGCGACGGTGGCTTTTTTCGAGGTATTAGCGCCCTACTTCTCGCCGATTCTCTGGGCTGCCGTGCTGGCCGTGATCTTCCATCCGCTGAAAACGTATTTGCGAGGCAAGCTGGGCGATCGTAACGGGCTTGCCGCCCTGCTGACGCTGTTGTGCATCTGTCTGATCGTCTTTACGCCTTTAGCGATTATTGCGTCATCGCTGGTGGTCGAAGTGAATACGGTCTACCACAAGCTGCAAACCAACTCGGCCCAGTTCCCGGTCGTTTTCGCCGATCTGCTGCAACATCTGCCAGGCTGGGCCAAACATTACCTTGCAGAAAACAACCTGGACAATGCTACGCAGATTCAGCAAAAGCTGTCGGCCTTTGCCCTCAAAGGCGGCCAGTACCTGGCCGGTAGCGCCTTTATCATCGGTAAGGGGACATTCAGCTTCACCGTCGGCTTCGGCATCATGCTCTATCTGCTGTTCTTCCTGTTGAAAGATGGATCGTACCTGGTCCATCTGATTCTGGAAGCGCTGCCGCTGTCTACCTATGTAAAACACCATCTGTTTAAGAAGTTTGCCGCCGTGTCGCGCGCGACGGTAAAAGGCACGGTCGTGGTCGGTGTGGTACAGGGGATTTTAGGTGGGCTCGCCTTCTGGATTACCGATATTGATGGCAGCCTGCTCTGGGGGGCCTTGATGGGTTTCCTGTCGCTTATTCCTGCCGTCGGCTCCGCTATTATCTGGGTGCCCGCTGCGATTTTCTTCTTCGCAACCGGGGCGTTGTGGAAGGGGCTGTTTCTTGTGGGCTTCTTTGTGGTCATCGTCGGGCTGGTGGATAACATCCTGCGCCCACTGCTGGTCGGCAAAGACACCAAAATGCCTGATTACCTGATCCTGATCGCCACCCTGGGCGGAATGGAAATCTACGGCATCAACGGTTTCGTCATCGGCCCGGTGATTGCTGCCCTGTTCATTGCCTGCTGGAATTTACTGTCCGGACGCGATAACCGCGAAAACATCGAGGAAATCGATGAAGAGTTTATCGAAGAGGGGAAAAAACAGTCTGATACGGCGCAGCAGGATGCCGCAGAAGCAGAGGCGGCAAAGGCCGAAGCCTTACAGGCTAAGACCGTTCCGGCCGACCCCGAACAGAAATAGGGAATAAAAAAACCCACCAGCGGTGGGTTTTTTCTACACAAAAGCGGCTTAGTTGGTCGCTTTGTTTTTCAGGTCTTCGGCACCCTGCTTGGTTTTATCCCAGCCTTTCTCGGTGCCTTCTTTGGTTTTGTGCCAGCCTTTCTGCGCACCTTCAGAGATTTTGCTTGAGGTGGCGTTGCTCTTACCTTCCGCTGCATGCTCAGACTTCAGCTTCAGCTCCTGGCCTTTGTGCTGCGTCTGATGCAGTTTTTCTTTAGCGGTATCTGCGCCTTTATGCGCTTCAGCGACAGTTTCATCCGTTGTGGTAGCAGCGAAAACTGGCGAGGCCAGTAAAACAGCAGACAGTGCAATAATTGCTTTCTTCATCGTAATTCCCTCTTGTGTGAAATTTGTCGTCTTGCGTAATTATCCTGGCACAGGAGACCAAAGAACGATTTAAGAATAGACCTGAAATGAAATATAGCGAACCTGACTGGTTAAAAGGACACCAGAGGTATAATCGTTGCCTATAACAAATCGAGTTGCTGAGGCGACGGGTCCGGTGCCGCAGGTTTGCGCACGCGACGTGGAGGAGGGGGTTGCTGCATAGCCTGGTGAATCCAGTCCATGATCACTGCTACCACATAAGCCTGCTGATTATCAGTCAGCGTCTGATGTTGCGCAATACCGTGCCACTTTGCCAGGCATCCGCGACAGCAGGTCGCCGTCGCATGCTGAGCAATAAAGACCGGATGACCGCGCATCGGCGTTTGCTTGCCGTCATTCACCGGATGGGCGGCGGACAGACGCTGGTGGATAAACCCGGCGGCGTGCTGTTGCACCCCGGCCTGCCCTTTCGCAAGACAGTAATCGTATTCTTTACGACCCAGACGAAAACGCTGGCGAAAAGGCGAGCGCGACAGACGCGCAAACAGGTCCTCAAACATTGTTCTTCTCTGTCTTAACGATCACGACAACTTTCTTCCTGCCAGATAACGTACGCCCTGCGCGCCAAACGTCTCGCGGTGCGGTTGCCCGGCCTGCAAATGAAAAATGTCGCCTACCTGGTAGGTACGGACACCGTCTTCGGTAAACAGGGTGATATCCCCTTCAAGAATCAGCGCCATCGCCTCAAAAGGATGATCGTGCTGGTCCAGTTCACTGTGGGCTTCACGTTCGACAATGACCGGTTCTGCAAAGCCTTTCTCAGCCAGCAGCGTTCTGAATTGATGTTCTGTCATCGGCATCCTCGTCTGTCATTGGGTTTACTGGCAGTGTAGTCACTCGCGTGCTTTTTTGCCGTTACGTAAAGTAGCGCAAGCAAGGTTGTAACAGAGAATCCCGCATGTGTACTTTCTGCTAATCGTCTCGTTAACACGTCATCTCTTAAACGGATTAAGCATGCCGCACAGGGTAAAGACTGCGCTGTTATTGATCAATCAACGTTCACGCAAGGGCCGCATTGATGCCGCCCGCGCCACAGAACTGCTGCAGCAGGCGGGCATTGATCTGATCCTGCCCGCCCCGGGCGATCGACGTAGTTACCCCGATCTTATTTCTGCTTACGCCCACCATATTGATTGGGTGATTGTGGGCGGCGGCGACGGCACGCTCAATGCGGCAGCGCCGGGACTGATGCGCACCGGGCTGCCGCTGGGGATTCTCCCGCTGGGCACCGCCAATGATTTTGCGCGAACGCTGGGAATTCCAACTCAACTGGAACAGGCGGTCAGTGTCATTTGCCAGGGCCATACGCGCTCTGTGGATCTCGGTGAGGTCAATGGCCACCTGTTTCTCAACGTCTCCAGTATTGGTTTCTCGGCTGAGCTGGCTCGTAATCTTACGGCACAGGCGAAAAAGCGCTGGGGCATGCTGGGTTATGCCTTTGCCGCGTTGCGCATTCTGCGGCAAAGTCGACCTTTCCGCGCCACGCTGATTCATGGCGGCAAGGCAACCGCCATTAAAACCGTGCAGGTGTCGGTTGGCAATGGGCGCTTTTATGGCGGCGGAATGACCGTACAGCAAAGCGCCGCGCCTGACGATGGCTTGCTGGACGTCTACAGCCTCGAAATCAAACGCAGCTGGCAACTGCTGTTGCTGTTTCCTTCGCTGCGACGCGGCACTCATGGCCGCTGGCGCAATGTCCGCTCGTTCAGCACTACCGCTCTGACACTGCAAACGCGTCGGCCACACTTTATTAATGCAGATGGTGAGATCATCGGGCAAACGCCAGCCCATTTCCGCCTGCTTAATGATGCGTTGAGGGTGCTGGCTCCCGCCCCCTCCGGCAGGGAAAAACCTTAAGGGCTTACAGGTAGTGCGGGGCGTTTGCGCATAGCGCTCAGCGCCAGGATGACCAGCCCCAGCCCAATCAGCACCAGGAAGTAGTAATTGAGTAAATGCCAGAGCCCGATGCCGGCGATCCCGCCCGCCAGGAAAGAGAGGATCGTGTAGGTATGCAGCCGCAGGCGCTCAACATAGAGCGGCGCGTCTTTTGGCGACGCCTTACGTCGAAGCACATCAAACAGCATCGCCAGCTCAATTCCAATGTCGGTGGAGGTCCCGGAGACATGTGTCGTTCTGACGCGCGCATTGGAGATGCGGGTCACCACCGCATTTTGCAGGCCCATCAAAAAACTCAGGCTCAGAATCAACAGCGCGCCGGACGACGCCAGCGTGTAATGGGCTTCGGTTATGCCCAGCGCCACCAGCGCCGCACCTTCCAGCAGAATATTCACAGCGTAGATTGTGCGAATCTGCCGTCGGCGTCCGGCATTAATAATCAGCGTCGATACCATCGCGCCAAAAATAAACATGCAGACAATCAGCAGGAAAAAGATGCCCTGATGCACATTGGCTTTGGCCAGATAATCCGACAGTGAGGATACGTTGCCTGTCATATTGGCCGAGAAGAAACCGACTATCTCAAAGGCAGCCGTGTTTAACGCGCCGGCGACAGCGGCAAGCGTGCAGGCAAGACGGCTGTCCGCGATATGCGTCCGTTCGGTTTCCGTGCTGATCAACATAATGTTCACTCAGATACGATGCGATTGGCTCTATCATTCGCTGAGTTCGTTAAGGAAACAAGCGCTAATTCAGCGACGTAGACCTCCGTCTGCCTGACTCTGTTTCACGAGAGGGTAGAAGCTATTACTGTGTCATTCGGCGCGAAGCCGGATGGCCTTTTCGGCTGGCGTGGCCGGTCTCCCCCTGTTCTGCTACTTACCGCCATAGAGAGACTGTTTCGGCAACAATGCCGCACCTTATCAGGCTGTGTTCGCGTCTGTTGTGTTGGCCTCTGCTGCCCCGCTTCACGCTGTTCATAGCAACAGCATCAGGGCACATCGTCAGGAGAGCATATGTTATCTCGTCAGATCCGAACGCCGCGATAAAACCCCTCGCTAAAACAGTAAGCGCCTCACTTTTCAGCCAGTTGCACCCTACTCTGTGGCAGATCAAGGTACCACGCTGCGCAACGCTTCATGCTTTGCGCTTTGTCCACCGACTCATTTATTAAGAGTATGAAACCGATTTCTAAAGCATTACTGACGTTAACAGCGACAGGATGGCTGGCTGGCAATGTGCTCGCTCAGCCGTTACGCGCACCGCTGCTGGGAAATTTGCAGGCCAGCGCGCACCAGCGCTGTGGACAGGACATCACACTGCAACTGCTGAAAACGACCGATAACATCATGCTTATGGGCCTGAAAAACCGGGAAAGTGGCGAAACCGATCTGTTCATGTCCAGCAGCCCGTTTACTGCAGACAATAGCTATTCCCGCTTCGTGCCCGTGAAGTTCGATCAGTTGTCGAAGCACTTTATCGAAACGCATAACGCTGCGCTGGAGGTGATCTGGGGCGCAGTAAAAGACGATAAGAACGTGCTGCGCTATACACTGGCGTTAGGCAGTTACACCTATTCCTGCGGTGCCATTGAGTCCTGGCCGAATGATACGGCAAACCAGTTGTACGGTGAGCCGGATAGCAGCGATGCTGGCACTGCGGCAGAGAAAAAAGCGCTCAGGGAATAGCGCAACCCTCGACCTGTTTAACGGCACGCAGTCTGAGGCGCCCGCGTAAATTGACCATGAATAATGGCAAAGCGTTGTACTACCGTGGCCTGCTCAGCGATAGAGACATTTTTTATCGTCATCTCAAGCGGAAACGTCTCGCTGTACCCGTCCAGCGTAATTTTTCCGTTGCCTGTCCTGACGTTGTCGAAGGTGATATCCCGGTAATCGGGGATCATCGTGCCGCTGGCGTGCGGATCATAATGCGTATCAATGACCACGGGATTGTCCACATCCTGCATACAAATGTTTTGGTAGCGAACCGCCCGCACCTGCCCACCGCGCGAGCGGTCGCTTTTGATGCGCAGGCCATTGGTCGTGCCGGTTAACGTCAGCCCGTCCACCAGCACATCGCTGACGCCTCGGTTTATTTCACTGCCAATCGACATACCATGACCAGAGCCAAACTGGTTATTCACGATGGAAATATGCGAGGCCGGTGCGTTTCCGGCTTTAATCGCCACATTGTCATCACCGGTACTGATCCGACTGTTGATTAACGTAACATCGCTGGACCCCATGGGATCCACACCGTCGGTGTTTCGTGCCGTCGCGGGCGTGTCGATGGTGATGCCCCATAGCGTAATGCCTTCACTGTCACTGACAGCCACGTGAAAGTTTGGCGCATTCTTCAGGGTGATCTGATACAGCGTGATATCCCGGCCGTGATCAACCTGGATCAGCCGCGGCGCATTTTGCTTTGCGTCATCACTTTTGGCGCTGGCCGCCAGTTGCCACCAGGTTTGCGTCTTACCGGTGACAGAGGCTCCACCCTGCCCGTCGATCATGCCCTGCCCGTATATTCCGCTACCGCGGACATGACTGAGAGTAATAAACGCCCTGCAACCGTTGCCCTGCGAATCCAGCGTGCCACAGCTTCCGCGCCCGTTATCATACAATCGTGGATCCGGAAGCGCGCGCAACACCGCTCCCTTATCAATGCCCAGACTGACACCCGAAGGCAAAGACAGTGGCCCGCTATAAAATACCTTCGCACGGGTTGAGGGTACTAACAGCACCATTTTGCCGGGCGGGCAGCTATCCAGCGCCTGTTGAATAGTCTGACTGACATTATATTGATCCATGGCCGGGATACGCTGGCAGACCGGCGGATAAACCGGTTGTGTTACCGTTCGTCGATCGCCCATTTGTGCCTGAGCGGTAAAACTGATCGCCAGGCCAACAATCATGGCTAACAGAACAAAGGGAGAGCGATACATCGTCACAATCGGGTCAGTCATAGTGAAAGGGGCGACAGAGGGACAGGCCTTCACAATACGCAAGTCCTTCCTGGCAGGTAAAGCAGAAAAATGAGCCCGTCGCCGGAAGTGGTCAAAATGTTAAATTGATGCGCAGGGGTCAGCGAAATAAAAGCGGGATGGCTTCGTTTTCCCCTTTGAAATGCCGCCGTCCACAGCCTGGATACAGAGGATTTTGACCTTTATTCGCCCAAGGGATGGGTTTGACAGCACCAGGGCCAGTGCTACGCTTCTTGTCATATAACCGACTGATTTTTGGCAGCCTTCGCGAGGCCGGGCGGCCATTAAACGCTGAGGTATTGATGCATGATGCTCAGAAAACCCCGTATTAAGGAAAATATAAAAAACCTTAATTTTGAATATCAGTTTAGTCGTGCAGGGTTTATTTTACTGACAAGTGTTGTTGTGGCGGCAGTGCTGGGATTATTTTCCAACGGCCTGTTTAGCGAGCAGCACCTGCAGAATAAAACGCACACCTTACGTCTCGATTACGATCGGTTTGGCCGCCTGACCAGCGAAAACGAAATCAAAGTCTCCATCAAAGAGCTCAACGCACCGGACTATATTCTCAGCTTTGGAAAAACGTTTCTGGACGAATTTCAGATTGGCAGCATTAAACCTCAGCCTGACCGGATGTACAGCGAAAAGGATTATGTCTACCTGGTCTATAACCACGCCGACAAACAGCCGACCTTCTCAGTCTGGCTGGCCCTTACCCCAAGGAAGCCGGGCGCTTTTAGTAATACCCTGCAGGTCAACAATGAACCCGAAATCCATTTCAGCCAGTTTATTTATCCGTAGGTAACCTTTATGGAAATGGTCCTCAGAGCCGCTGCGATATACCTGATCCTCCTCCTTGTGTTCAAAATTGCCGGGCGAAGAGCCCTGCTCCAGATGACCAGTTTTGATCTGATCCTGCTCCTCATCATCAGTGAGGCAACCCAACAGGCGTTGCTGGGAAGCGATTTCTCCGTCACCGGCGCAATGATCACCATTATCACACTGATAGTGATGGATATGCTGTTTGGTTACATCAAGAGGAAACATAAAGGGTTTGAACAACTGATTGATGGCAGCCCGGCCATCCTGGTTGAAAACGGCCAGCCTTTTCCCGATAAGATGAAAAAAGTGAACGTCAGCGAGGATGATATTTTGCTGGTCGCGCGACAAAATCATGGGCTGTGCGAACTCGATGAAATTCGCTATGCCATTCTGGAAAGTAACGGGCAGATTTCGATTATTCCTGCTGAGAAATGAAACCCGTTTAATCCGCACCTGGCCATGGCGGCATTTCATCATGTGAGAAACGACACAACGACCGAAAAGTCAGATACGGATCACGCATAGCCTGTATAAAATGCGTCAGAAGAGGATTCAGTGACGGCAGGAGGAGATGGGCGGTCGTGGAAAGCTATGACGACATCTATCGGCGCCTCAAAAATGAGGGCTATGAAGCCTGGACAGGAAGCGGCTTTACGCGAGCCCGTCAGCGGCTCAGCGAGGTGCTTTATGAGCTTGAAGCAGCAGCATGGCTTCCTGACAAAGGGACTGTTCTTGAGCTCGGATGTGGCAATGGTGCCATGGCATCACATTATTTTGCCCGACAATCATTCGTCGTTTACGGGGTCGATATCTCAGACGTGGCGATTTGCTGGGCCCGGAAACGCTTCAGGGAAGCAGGTCTGGTCGGTCATTTTAACCAAGGCAACGTATGCGACCTTTCTCTCTATAACGATGCTCAGTTCGATGTCATCGTTGACGGCAGCTGCTTTCATTGTCTGGTGGGAACACAACGTACACATTGCCTTAAAGCCGTGCGCCGTGTACTGGCCTGTGATGGCGCGTTAATTATCAGCAGCATGTGTGGTTCGCCTAAACAAATAAGCGAATCTCTGCGTTATGCCCCTGGACAGCACCTGTTACTGAAAGACGGCATTCCCTGGCGCACGCTGAAACCGCTGGACGACCTGACCGCAGAAATCACAGCAGCCGGTTTTAACATCCGTTATTTTTCAGTTAATCAGAATTCGTGGTGGGATCATGCAACGCTTGTGTGCCACAAGGCTTCCAGTTAGTGCAGCCCGTCATCGTATTGGTGCGAATTGCCCTTACCCGAATACTTACCGCTTTTTGCCCGACGCGGTTGACAGTTCAATGCCAACAAAACGCCTGTAGACCGTCGGCCTTAAAATACCTTTAAAGATGGCGTAAAAAAAGAGGCATACAAAGCATGCCTCATAGTGTAGTAACAGGTTAATCAGACCGTAAATAAGCCGGGCTGAGAAACAAACACGCTGAGATTAGTTGGCTGCGCGCTCTTTTTTAATCTTATCTGCGTACTCAATAACTTCTTCGCCGGTCTTACCGGCCAGTGCGCCTTTGATCTTTTTATCAATCAGCGCGCGTCCACCTTCATCACCGCTGCCCGCCTGCATCAGCTCTTTCATGCTGACCTGGCTGAAGGCGACAACCTGAATAGCATCGTTAAACGCGGCGCGCTTATCCTCTGCAAGTGACTCCCGAACTTTTTGAAGCGATGTCTGAAAAGCCTCTTCGGAAGAACCATCGATCTTAGGCTCTCCACAACCTGTTAACGCGAAAGCTAATAAAATGACTGCCACTGCTTTTTTCATATCGTCTTTATCCTAAAAAAGTTCTTATTAATGATAAGTTTTTGTGATGTTTTTTGAAAGAACCTTTAGCAAATTCATCTTTATTTACGGCAGGAAAGCTGGAAGATAACCACGGTAAACCTCTCTAGACTTATTGTCTGAAAGGAGTTAATCTGCGCCGCAAACGCCCCAGCAGGCATATCAGCCCCCCGTATCACCAGTAGCGTCCAGTCCTGACTCACTAAGATCTGTGCTTTAGCATGTATTTCGTATCGGATATAGGTTTAATCTGCCACGCTTCCAGGCCCTAACTGCAGTAAATAATTTTAATCAGGTATGTCTGAGGTTCCATGCAGGGAAAGCGCTAAAAAGCGAGAATGTGGGCAGCGTAATAGAATCGTTCTGGGTGCTGAATAAGTACCTCTCAATGCGCATTAAGACAGATAACGACACCGGGTTTATTGCTCAGAGCCAGGATAAATGGGCGCATGAACACGGCGTGACGATGAACGTCTCCCGCCCCGGCAAACCGATAGATAATCCGTTTATTAATTTTTTCAACGGTAGTCTACGGGAAATCAATATAAATATTCTCTGTTTTTGTTCGATAGAGGACGGGCAGAACAAACTCGACAACAGGCACAGATAATATAATAATGAAAAAACTTTATCATTAAATAACATGACTCCAGATAACTTTATCCGGCTTTTCTAAAAAGACAAACACTCTTAATTTAGAACCGCACAGATTTTTAACCAAAGTCAATTCAGAAACTGGCTTAAATATTGATAAATTTTCTAGACACCTATTTTAGAGTATTCCTGGTTTACGAATAAATGCTAAAAAGATCACAAACTTCCACACCTACCTTTATTGACGATGGATAATCAAAATTTTGGTTTATTTTTTCGCGCCCGCAACAATTACTTAATTCTGCATCCTGTGTCATTTAAACCTTTAATTCCTTCAATACGCGAGGAAATGGATTAAAACTTTCTATGATTTTAAAATATTGATCCAATTCAGATGCAAGGGCTTTGAATTTCTTTTCATCTATAATTTACCTATATCCGCCGTTGAAGTGAACATATTAAAAAAACAATCAGAAACCTTAATTATAGCCCCTGCTTCGTTAACAGTTTTACGTGGACTCGATAATTACTCAAAAATCTGCTTAACTCGAGAACGATTACAGCCTAGTAGCAAACACTAACATCCTGAAAAATCGTGCTTTGAATTAAAATTTTTGATTAAAATTCTTTCTCGATAAAAATCAAAAACCTATTCACAAATAGAGTAAGAATTATGGCATATCAACATATAAAATCCCCTGACCGTTAAAAGCCCCCGTTTTTTGAGGGGTTCCACTTAAGGTTGCGCTTAACTCAACGGTACTTTCTCCTTTTTTCCCCTCAAGCGTAGTTCCTAAATCTTTCCCATCAGCATTAAGAATTACGTCCATACCATTTGATAAAACGATAGGGGATTTTAATTTAATTTGATAAGGTTTGCCATAAGTACAATAAACTTTAAGATTATTAGATTTCTTCGCACTTTTAATTTCGCTCTTGACAACCGTACCAAAATCGAATGACAGGGTAACATCCGAATATAAAGCGCACCAGTCTTTATTAACCACCGTTCCGCCACTGCCGCCACTGGCGCCAGAAGAAGAACAAACAGAGTTTCCTCCGGGGTCCCACGATGGCCCCCACATGCCGCCCGTTGCCCAGCCGTTGCGTATTCCGTCGCTAGCATAAAAACATAATGATTTGATACCTTTTCTACTCCCCGCTTGTACTTCAAAATTAAAACTTCCGCTTGATCCATGCGCTGCTTCCCATTTCTCTGCAACGCAATTATACCATGAGCAGTCAGAGGTATTGACACGTGACGGCCCTCCCACTTCAGTCGCATCTATGCGGCTTCCGTCGCCTGCATAGACATTCAAAATATAATATTTTGCCTTATACTTTTCCTGGTCCTTATCATAGGGCCAAATCCTTGTGTAATACTCACCCGTTATCGTGCTTTTTTCTCCCTCATTTGTAATAACGACGTTTCTTAGCTCAACGGTTTTCGCTTTTTCATCTTTGGCAGAGTACACAGGAAAAACCACTGTAAAACTCACCAAAATATTTACAACAAACAATAAAAATCGCAACATAAAATAAACTCAAGAAATAACATATCGAGTAAAATGGATAAGCTTTTAATTTACTGAGCGCCAGACTTCTTACATAAAAAATATAGAATTCATCGCATTATTTTTAGAAACATCCCCTATTGAGTATAAATATGAGTTATCTCTTAACTAACTGCTTGTTTTGGGTGATGGTTTAAATCTTAAAACACATTTTCGCTATAACTTATTACTGTTTACGGAGTTCTCTGCTTTTAACATTTTCAATCTAAACGCATTAATGAATAAGAACCCACCGTTAACAGACAGAACTTATTCATAGGCGACCCGTAATGTCGCGTGTGCACTGAACGCGCCTTCTTTTAAATCGGCCCCCTCTTGCTGAACCAGCACGGCCTCAAGAGCAGGTAAGGAATCACCATTCACTTTAAGAGCGGAATCCAGCATAAAAGGTTTGCCATCGGCGTAGATTTTAACACCTAGCGCGTCACGTTCTGATGTTACTATCGTGGCTTTTTCACTGTCAAAACTAACCGGATTTCCACTGACAGAGATCATTAACTGCCATGCCGAATGACTGCTGCCCTGTTCACAATGTAATGTTACCGGAATGGATTGACGATATTTTCCTGAAGCCACTTTTTTTACGCCAACTTTGTCACCAAAATTAACCTTAATCGTGCCTTCAGCGCTCAAATTACAAGGAGGAGGTTCAATTAACGTCCCTCTGAACTCCATATTTTCAGCCTCTATTGCCATTAAGTTTTCTGAAAGAACCAGTAAAGACAGTAAAATAATAATTAGTATTATGCTGACACCTTTTTTTTTATATTTATAAGGCGCATCAAGATTTTCACTGCTAACACTTCTCTTAAACGTTATCACTGGAATGTCCTGTTTAATACTCACTGATAGTCAACAATTAGAGAAGCCGTTGCATGAAATTCTCCCCCTGAAAGTTTTACGTTATCTTTCTTCTGTGGAACAGCGTAGAACTCAGGTACGGCAGGAACATTGAAATTAATCCACTCACCCAGGACGTAACGAACATCATTAAGATAAATCGCAATACCCAGTCCATCCTTGGGCGTGGACAACACCTCGCCATCGAAGCCAAAAAGCGTAGTATTACCACTAATTTTTACTCGCTGCTTTGAACTTATTGCCGAGGTACAGTCGAGCGTGAAATCTATTTTCGTCCGATATTCCTTCCCGTCGATGCGTGTTGTCATTAACTCTTCACCAAAGTCAACAACTATATTTTTACCATCGTTAACGATACAGGGTGGAGAATCTAACGACGTTCCAGAAAAAACAACATTTGTTGTCGACGCATAACTCGGCATTAAAAAAAATAAGTTCATTACCCCAACGAATGCCATCTGAACGATTAAAAAACTTAATTCATAAAATCTATTCATCACTTAGTCCTGATTTTATTTCACATCAACCACAATTGTTGCTGCACTTAAAAAAAGACCGGACTTTGGATTGGCATTATTTTTTTTCAATGGCACGACATAAAAGTCGAGACCTCCTCCCAAACCCAGCGCCGTTCCATCGGCCATCGAAACATATGAAACCTCTTCCCCGACATCTAGATTTTTAGTATCACGATAAAGTTTTAACATTAAACCATCATGATCGGTACACAAATATTTATCACAACCAACGCCAATGCCACTCGCTTTGAACACCAATGATTGATGAATTCCTTCTGTTGCTTTTGTACAATCCAGATTAATAGGAATGGCGGTTTTTTTATAGGATTCACCATCAATTTTATCAATAAAGATATCATTACCTAAAAAGACCTGTATCGCATTTCCACTATTAATCGTACATAAGGTGTTTTCAATAATTGTTCCTGATATATTTACGGTGGTTGTATCACCTTTGCTCACCGCGATAGCCGGAAAAATCCTCGCTGCGCACAACAAAATTAAAAAACCGCTTAAAATTATTTTCATAAATAAACCTAATAGCCTGACACTATTTTCAGCGTTCTTTAAAAGGCGCTTTTATTATCAGGTTCTAAAACCTTACCCGCTTTGCACACTGAGCCATTGCACGTAAAAGACAACAGACGTTGGCTACCATAGTCATTCACAAACATCAGTACAGGGGCCGAGCCCAGTTTAGCCGACGAAACGGGTAGCTTGATGTTTTCCTTCGGCGAAACCATAACAGGCTCAAACCCAGCAATACCTTTTGCATTTGGTGACGTTCGTCCCTCAACAAAGGTAAAATGATAGGGCGTTGGATTAGTCAGAATATAACTATCCCCCTGTCTGTTGAGCGTCAGCGTTTCTGTTCCCGGAACCACATCCGCCATACGATCAACCTTAATAGCTTTTGGCCGATAAAACACTTTCATTCTGGTTTGCATCGCCAGTATTAACGTATTCGCCTTATCTGACTTTGGCGGAATTTCACGCAAATTGAAATAGAATACGCTTTCCCGGTCTTTTGGCAGCGTCTTGATATCCGGTAACCCCTGAATTCTGACCAGCGTTTTCGCGCCGGCTTCGACCCTCTGAACCGGCGGAAGTACCATCATCAATCCGGTAATTTTTTTCTCATTACTGTCTTCAATCCATCCCTGTGCCAGGTAAGGATCTTTTGTATTTCTGTTGGTCACGTTAACGCTAATTGATTTTTCATCTTCATTAAACACTAAGCGTGAACGATCAACCGTCAAGGCTGCCTGAGCAGTATGCAAACAGCCTGACATAGCAGAGAGTACTATAGTGATTAACAATGCAATTTTCATACTTGCCCCTAACTGATAATCCAGACCTTTAACTTTAAACTCCCTGCTAAACGTATTCGCTCCTGCGTCTGAAGCTTCCCCAATCACCTTAGAGAATTAGTCATAAAGTTAAGACAGGTGTTATTTTACCGATAAAACAATCAATATTTTCATACCCAGACTAAAGAGAAACTCTACGACAACAAATCTTTTAATTAGCATCTGCGTAGTGAAACCCGCTCATTTAAAACGGATAAAAAAGCGTTATCAGATGATCATGTCGTTTCGGTGGCTTCCGCACAAAAAATATCTTGTCAGAAAAAACAAATGATAACCATTTGATTATTAATATTTTTATATCAAGAAGCCATGAATAGCCTGATTTGTTTTAAGCGTGATGCGCCATTCACTAAACAACTGTCGTCAGAATCACCCGCTCGGGCCACAGATATCCCTGTCCCAGGGTCGCACCACTGGCGCGTGCATAGCGCAAATCGCTCCCTGTCTCAATTCCCTCTATCAAAATGCGCTTCGTAAACTGTTTCGCTTCATCAACCAATGGCTTCATTGCTAGAGCCTTTGTTTTAAACCTGCGTATTTCCCGGTAGTCTGTTTTAATACCGTCGAACGCCATTGCTGGGTTATTTAGCCACCTGCCCATTCCGGCTGTGTAATCGTCCAGCCAGATGTCATAGCCGTGGCTTCTACACCAGTCCATGGCTTTTATTACATTACGCTTTTGCAGGGAACTCACTTTTTCCAGCAAAAAGGCATCCTGAACTTCAATATTTATCTTTTTCTCGCCCGCCGCCTCTCTCTGCACGAAAAAATCTAACTTACATCTGTTTAAGAAAATCCTTAATGGCAAATTAACAAAGAGCGTTTCATTCATCCCACCGCCATGAATAATTTCCAACTGCCTCATTAACAAGGTGACATAGTCCTTCTCTGGCAACGCGTTAAAGAAACGTTCGACATTGTCATCGGACGTTATTTTTGACAGCACTTCGTACCCTGCCACCGTGTTATCTTCCAGCCGTACGATCGGTTGCAATCGAATGCCATTTATCTTTTTTAACATTAGCGCATACTGTAAATGTGGTGAATGCTAGGGATATTCAAGTAAAAAGTTAACAGTTGAATAAAAATCTCCGGGGATAACGTCATCACTTGATGTATGTATGATACTGGCCTGCCACTGAAGCTCTGTATCACCTTTATCCAGTTCATGCTTTGCTTGCTGCTTGCCGGGTTTAACGATATCCCCCGCACCATCCACGATTTTTAGGGCAATGTCTTTAGAGAGGCCAGTAACAGCGAAATAATCGGCGTTATCACTACTTTTATTACCATTGAACGTCACGATAACTTGCGAACCTAACTCCAGATCGCATTCGCGAAGCCAAACAGAAAATCGCTTTGGGGCTGATTCCGTATGGTCAATAAAGGTTTTCGCTGCGATTGCACCAAACTCAATCGTCATATCTTCTGAATCTGAATCAATCTGACAGGGTTCAGCGATTAATGCGCCGCTGAATTCAACGTCGGTATCTGCTCTCACCGATAAGCACAAAAAAAACAGCATCAACGAAACCATCACAACTGAAATGATTATCTTTAAGCGCGTAAAATAGGGAATGATATGTCTCATCAGTCATACTCCATACCAACCCGGATAACGGCCGTCCATTCACCGGTTGAAACGGGCTGATCATTGCGACGCAGTTGGGCCTTGAAGACCAGATCGTTTCGCCCCTGACTTAAGGCAATGGGATGCTCAGCAACCGAGGGCATAAGCTGTTCACCGCCGGCATCTTCAATGCGCAACGAATAACCTGATGTGGTGCCTTTTAGGCGGAAAAAGCGTGGATCTGAGGGTTCTTCGTCCCCCATGATCGTCATGCTGGCCACACTCTGATCTGAGAGCCACAGATTACGGCGCATATCCTGTTTATCATTCAACTCATGCACGCCACCAGGGCAACCATCCATGACAATATGGATAGCTACCGGAACGGTGACGTCATCGGTTTTTTCGAGTTCTTTTTGCGATATCGCGCCTAAATCCAGCTCCTGCTCAAGTGAGTCATCAGACAACACACACGGTGAACTTACCAGCATGCCATTAGCCACGATAGCGCCATTTAAACCATCTACATCCCAGTTATCGCTCTTTTTACCGATCGTGCCTGAAGCTATGGCGTTAACAGACATAATCGTGGCAAATAGCAACACGATATGACTAAAGACGTTCATACATCCATCCTGAGTTTAAGCCTGTTTCGCTTTGGCCTGACAAATGTCACCGTGACAACTGTAAGGCACCACGGGTTTGCCGCCAAAATCATTAATTGTAATCACATGCGGCTCAGAGAAAACGGCCGATCGCACCGTTTCACTGGATTTGGGTGCAATCATGACGGGTTTAAAATCTTTTGCCACCGCCTGACCCGGTTTACCGGTGATACCAAGCACGGTCATGTAATAAGGTGAGGAATTAACGATTTTATATCCGCCGCTCATTTTATGCAGGACAAGCTGGTCATCATGCTCGCTGAAACGTTCAGCCACGATGGCTACCGGGCGGTAAAAAAGTTTAATTTTTGTTTGCAGCGCCAGCTGTAACACATTCGGATGGTCGCTTTTTGGTGGTACTTCTCTCACACTAAAATAAAACAAGCTTTCACGGTCTTGTGGCAGACTCTTTACTGCAGGCAACGACGTGATACGAATAACACTTTTTTGGGATGGCTCCAGCCTTTGCATCGGCGGTGTAACCATCAAATAATCTGTGAGCTTTTTCCCGTGCGCATCTTCAAGCCATGCCTGCGCCAGATAGGGTTTTTTGGTACTGTCATTTGCTATATTCACTATCAGGTTTTTTTCAGTACCGTTGAATACCGCACGAGTCCGGTCCAGTGAAACGGCAGAAAAAGCCTGGTGACTAAAACTAAGACACATAGAACCGGTTACCAACAGGGTTGATATCAATCGTTTATTAATGTTCATGGCTCTCTTATCCAGATAATATTGACTAGCAAAGTTCATTTAAAGATATTAATCATTCGCACGGCAGTAATAACTGGCTGGCTGGAATAATATGCGGTAATGTCGCCGTGCACTGCCTGTTCCCGTTCCATTGCAGAGTGAGTTTTTCGTCCGGATTAACACCCGTGATCCAGGCTAATCCACCATCGCTCACCATTCCTACTTCACGCTTTTTCGCATTCAATATTGAGACCCCAAAGGGCGGATGCTCGCCGTTCGCCATACTCAAAATGGCCACCACTTTGGCGCCTTTCAGCACATCGATATGGCGAAACCCAATTGCGCCCTCGGTCAGTGCAGCTTCTACAACCGGTGAATCCCCCATCTCAACATCGTCCGGCAGTCGATTCACATCCACGCTGACCGAAGAGCGGTAATAACTTGGTACGGAAGGCATCACTGCTATACCAAACATATTCGTATTGCCATCATGTCCAATAGGTACATCCGCTACACCATCGGCACTGATCATCATTCGCGTACCGCCACGATTGCTGGCTCCATGAAGCGCCGCGCCTTCCAGCGTTGCCGTCATGCCCCCACTGACCGAAAGGCTGGCAGAGGTATAACTTTTTTCCTGCCAGCTCACATTCGCCGTCATGTCAGCATGATCGCCATTATGGTTATACATACCGCTGGCCTGCGTGGTGGTGTCGCTGCCATCTCTGTTGCTGCGTGTTCCTGCCGTCAAACGGTAGCTGTCACCGTTTTCCAGCGACTGATACCAGCCCGCCGTCTGGCTGAACGCTTTACCGCCATAGTTACCGTTATAGCTTGCTGTTCCAGAGCCTAAAGGCATGCTCAGGCTAAGCCACAGCGCATCATCCTTTTTACCGTTGTAATCGCTGCGCGACGCAGAGAGTGATGCAGAAATATTGTGCCAGTCACCCACATCGAAATAACGACTTAATGACAGGCTGTAGCGATCCGTTTCAGGCTTATTCCAGTAAGTTTGATGCGACCAGCTTAAGTAGGTCGATAAACGAAGATCGGTAAAGCTTTTACTGGCGGTGACAGTGTAAAGTTCTTTACTGTTACCTCGGGTGCTGCCGTGATAACGGCTGTCGAGATATTCCGGCATGGTCATATAGTTACGCTCGGCGAAACGATAACCCGCGAATGTAATATCACTGTTAATTGAATCGAATCGTTTAGAATAACTGATCCGGTAAGAACGTCCCTGCAATTCCCCTTCATTCGGTAAATTTGCCATAGACTGGGTAATATCTGCCGAGAGCGCGCCGAACTGAAATAAATCACGGCCCAGGCCCACTGCCAGACTTTTGTAATCTGGTGAGAAAATCCCACCACCATATAAAGACCAGCTATTACTTATGCCCCATGATGCCTCTGCCGTACCAAATAGCGATCCTTCCACATTGTGGCTGTAATTTGATGATCGACCGGTGGCAAACTTATAACGAATCTGCCCGGGCCGGGTCAGATAAGGAATGGTTGCAGTGGTTACCTGGAAATGCTGAACGCTACCGTCCTGCTCCGTGACTTGCACATCCAGCTCGCCACTGACTGCACTGTTTAACTCCTGAATGCGGAACGGCCCCGCCGCCACTGTGGTTTCATAAATAATCCGCCCCTGTTGACTGATAGTGACTTTGGCATTGGTGCGCGCAATTCCACTGACTTCCGGTGCATAGCCGCGTAATTTAGGTGGAAGCTGGCTTTCATCACTCACCAGTGAAACACCAGTGAAGCGCCAGGAATCAAACAGATCGGATGAAAGGTAATCCTCACCCAGCGTCAGTTTTGCCATGACAGAAGGCAGTGCCCGATAGGCATAAAATCGCCCCCAGCTAAAGCTTTTGGTTGCCGAGCCGCTGCGACCACCACTTTCGCTGTAGTTGCCCTGCCAGTCACCGCGAAAACGCCACGCTCCCAGATTTACGCCAGCCGTACCGCTGCCGCTGGCCGTCTGCGAACGTGCTCCCTGCGCGGTTTTGGTTACCGTTCCATTCAGGCTGTAATCCAGCATCACTCCAGGGATACCATTCTCCCAACGCGAAGGCGGGAGCCAGGTTGCATCCTGGTATTCCATCCATGCCTGAGGAACTGAAACGTCCAGCGTCGATTGCGACAGATCGCCTTTAAGTATTACCCCGTCAAGGCCGTCGAAATTCGCACAGGTCCCCTCGTCATTGAAAATGATTTTGGCTAATGCATCGGGCCGTAACCCCAGCATGGCGACCTGTTCACGACTTAAACAGGCTCTGATAAGCGATTTTTCATCTCCCTGAAAGGCGGCTTCTTTAAAGGAAATCTCCTGGTCACCAACAGTGCTGCCATTTATTTTTAACGTAAGCAGATACTTTCCCGGCATAATATAACCGGCTTCAGAAAAATGAGATAAGTCAATATTATTACGGTCTTCAGCGTCCAGAATATCCATATTAAACTCAACGGAAAAAGCTGGAAAAATGTAACCCGATAACGCCAGAAGAATACACGCTCCCAGCCTATTACGCGGTAATAACAGTGATTTACCCATTTATATAATCTTCTTAACTTGCAGCATTTAGTCAAAAGCTGAATAGAAATAAAATAAATTTTTTTACTGGTAGGTAACCATAAAGCGTACGGTTCCCGACCATTTCCCCTCTTCATAATCATCGCCCGTCGGAACCACGGCTAAGCGATAGCGTAATTCCGTGCCGTCTTTATTAAGTGGCACCTCTTCCATCATTTCGCCCGGATAGGCAATATGACCGACAGTATCCGACACCGTGAGCGCGAATCCCTGGGCTTCACCTGAAACCGCAAATAACTCAGGGTGGCTCTCTACTCTGTCGCCATCAAAGGTAACCGAAACGCTCTTCCATTCCCCACCGCTGTCACGTTTCAGATCGCAGTTAACCAGCCTTAGCGAAAACGGTAATTGCAATGCCAGTCCACTGCTTTCTAATGACGCTGAAGAAAAGGGTGGAAAAGTAACCTCCTGCCAGACATCATCAGTATGAATACTGCAGGCCGACTCCTGAATCTGACCGTTTACATGCACGCGCCCATGACCGTGATCGACCCATTTTGCGGCCTGAGCAGAAGCCCATATCATTGAAAAAGTCATCAGAAAAAATATGCGCAGGAACATAACAGCCTCCGTCGGAACACCCCTGGTCAATGCTCAGGGGTGTTTTATCAGCTATGGCTATGACTTATTCGTAGGCCAGTGTGAAGTCTGCAATAGAGGTAAATTCACCTGTCGTGACTTTGTCACCCAAACCCTGCAGATATGCTGAGAAACCTAAGGTGTTTTCACCTTCAATCAGTTCGCGTGAAGATGAAGTGCCGCCGACTGGGATGATATTGCTTGAACCATCGGTGATGACAACGCCTGCACCAGAAGCGGTGCCGGTGATGCCGAACCAGGTGTTGTCACCTGCAACCGCAGGGGAACCACCAAAGGTGACTTTCACTGACGGTGCAGTGCTGGTGGTAACGTCGTTGCCGTCTTTATCTTTTGATGTGGTGCTGCTCATGGTGCAGTGCTGCAGACCAATCTCGAAATTGACAGGTGTCGAAACGCCACTGTCTGCCAGTTGAGAAGCCGCGATCTGGCCCAGAGAGACTTCCTGATCGGACGTTTCAGGGCTGATAGAGCATGCTGAGTCAATAATTGAACCAGTAAAAGTAATCCGGCCCTGGCCTTGGTTAGCAACTTCATCAGCGGCATAAACGTTTGCAGCGGCAGCCATACCCAGGGCGATAGCCAGAACAGACGCGATCTTATTCATTTTCATTACATTCAATCCCATGCTTTAACAGTTTGCTAAAATTTCAGTCCCAAAAATGGTAGAGATTCTCTATAAGAAGTTCTTTTCTGGTGGGAAACGTTTTTTATTGTCGGGTAAAGGACAATTCTACCCACCCCATAATTGGCGAGTAGAATTATCTATAAATCGGATTGAATTTAGAGAAAGAGGGAGGGAAAAAACAAAAAACGACATTTTTACTCTACACAAGTATCAAAAACAGCATAAAAAGCAAAAATATGACACAATTCACACTAAAAAAAGAATGACACATCGTCAGAAATAATCAAAAGGTATGCTGTCTTACAGAAAGCTCATAGCATCAAACTAAAAATTTTAATACACCGTGAGTGACAGACAATCCCTGTGCTTCATTTGGGGTGAGCGAAACATATCGATTTTTTTCGGGTAAATATTGAGCTTAGACAAAAAGCGTTTGGCTCTGATATTTTGTGGATAAGGTACGTAAGCAATACCAACTCTCAGTCCTTAACAGCGTTGCATATCTGAAAGCACAAGATATTGGCTAAAAATGGCATCGTATTATATCGATGCCATTTCTTAATATAATTAAACTGTCACGTTATTTCCCAAATCCCGCAACTTCTCACCCGCCATCAAATTCTTCTCAATCCGCTCCAGCGTGACATTCTTGGTTTCCGGCACCAGATAAACCGTTATTACGATAAACACCAGATTAAAGCCGGTATAAAGCCAGAACGTGCCCGCCGCGCCAATGCTGCCCAGCAGGGACAGGAAGGTGGCACCGATAATCATGTTTGCCACCCAGTTAGTGGTCGTCGAACAGGTGATACCAAAGTCGCGGCATTTAAGCGGCTGAATCTCAGAGCACAGGATCCAGACGACAGGCGCTGCGCTCATCGCATATCCACCGATACACAGCATGGTCATGCCCACAGAAACCCAGGATAACCCATGGCTGATCTCTCCCTGTCCCGCTTTCATCAGGCAATAGCCCAGCACCAGCGTAGCAAACGCCATGACTGAGAAACCAATTTTCAGAATCGGTTTTCTGCCCGCTTTATCTACGGTAAAAACAGCAATAAAAGTGGCAAACATAAAGGTCAGGCCAACAATGACCGTGGCGATCATCTGCTCCTGTGTGCTTTTAAAACCCGCCATTTTAAAAATCTGCGGCGCGTAATACATAATGATGTTCATCCCGGTAAACTGCTGCATGCCCTGTAATAACATGCCCAGAAAGACCGCACGCCTGACGTTCCTGTTACTTTTAAACAGCGAAAAACCCCCCTGCTTCATGCGCAGACTTTCCCGAATCTCGTTCAGTTCCTGACGGGCTTTTTCAGACGTATCGCGCAGCATCCGCAAGACATCTTCTGCTTCAACATGCATGCCTTTTGCTGCCAGCCAGCGCGGGCTGTTCGGCAAGAAAATAACCATGACAAACAGTACGACGGCGGGGATAGCCAGGACGCCCAGCATGGCTCGCCAGTTACCGCTGTAGCTAAAAGCCGTATCCGATACAAAAGCCAGTACAATGCCCAATGTAATCATCAGTTGATACAGACTGATCATTTTGCCACGGACGTTTTCGGTTGCCATTTCAGACAGATAAAGCGGTGCGGTATAGGAGGCTACGCCCACAGCCAGGCCCAGCAGGAGGCGAAAGATCAAGAGCATTTCAACGCTGGTTGCACCGGCTGAACCCAGCGATCCAATAGCAAACAGCACTGCGCCCGCCATCAGACTGTATTTGCGGCCAAGACGATGTGATACCCAGCCATTACATACTGCCCCTATTGCGGCACCCAGCATCATGATGCTCACCACCCATTCCTGCTCATGGCTGCTCAGATTAAAGTGATGGGTGAGAAACGGCAGTGCCCCTGAAATCACGCCAATATCCAGTCCAAACAGCAGTCCTGCTAACGCAGCGGAAACAGAGATAAACAGGTTCATACGGCGAACTTTTTGCTTATGTTCGCTTTGAAGATTGAAAGTATTTACATGAGACATCATTAAGCTCCGCTCACACAACATGTAGTGTCCATGCAGCATATAAAGCAGAGACAGCGGGCGATGAGGGCAAATAAGGTCTGGATATGGACGATTTTACTGATCTCACTCTAAGTGTGATGGAGATCTCATCGACAGAGTGAGCGTCTGTTTTTCGTTTTATGACGTAATATTGCTACACGTCTTTTCTGGCGATAATGTGTAAAACAACCCATTGATGGGCCGCTTAATGCGGCGGAATGTTCAGGTCCGGCAGACACTCTGCAATACTTCACCACTGACGCAGTATATGAATTAAAGCGCTGTCAACATCGCTAAAAATCTGCCCTGGCCGCAACCGGTCTGACGATATGATGTATCGCCCAGACACCCTTCATAACAGAATCCCCCTTTATAATGAAAGCCAGCCGCGACTCGCCCGCTTGAATCTCGTTCCCGGCTTATTTCGTTGTCGAGGGTTTATTCGCCGCACTACGGAAATACAATACTGCTCAGCAAAATGCATAACGTTTATCAGGATATGACAGGACGAAGGAAATGGTGTGCGCCGTTTTGGTTCAACCTGTTTTAATGACTGTCCTGTTTGAGCTCTGAGCATAACCTGATCTACTGAATGATCGTTTAAACCGTTTCCAGAACAGGCTGCCGTGAATACGTGCTTCAGTTGCGGAGAAAAGTGAACACAGGAAATTAGTCATGACCGGCATCATTTTATTATTACTGCTCATTCTCATCTTGCTTCTGATTCAGGAAGTGCTTGATGAGCGTTATTCACCTCATTATGAAAGTGAGGATTACGATTAAACCTTCGTATTTCTGTCATGGCTTTCAACCTGAACGCTTATAATCGTTCATGACCACCCGACCTGTTTACATCGTTATCGTTTCTGGATTAGCCCAGTTATAAACCGCAAAGACCAGCCGGATATCGCCAGCTACGCTCCCATACCTACGGTGCATATTGTCAATAAAATACGATTTAAGCGAGTCGGGCAAGCTGGCAGCGCGATAGCGAAGCAACGTCGTATGCCAGAATTCAGGCGGGGTCGTTTTTCCACCGTGCCTTTCGAGCAGTAAATCCCGCCACGTCGCTGATGACATCAAAGCATTCCAGAACGCAGCTCTCTGCTCGACTGCGCTGCCGTCAGGAAAACCTGCCAGCAACAGCTGATCGGGAAGCGCGAGCAAACGCAATCCCTCCACCCTGAGTGATGAATCCGTTACGCACTGGCGGAAGGTGCCAGTCACTTCGCTTATCATCGGGATTTGCTGGCGCTCGTGATAACGGGCTGGCGTGAGCGGCAGGAAGGTGACATGAAAGTTTTTTGCCTGCATAACATCTGCAAGTGGGTCATCGCGGGTTAAACGGCGGATGTCGTCAAGAAGAGCAAGGATGTCGGGATTCAGATCAGGCAAAATGCCACAGCTCAGCGCTTTAAGCCCGTCAGGGTAAAAGAATTTTTCAGCATGGTGATGCGCTTGCCTGTTTTCCTGTTGCCACAGCCGCAGGGTTTCACTGTTTCGGTCTGCATAGAGAGTGTCAAAATAAGCCGCCTTTTTCACCTTCTCTCCTGAATGTCCCTGAACGAGGTGTCCACAGCATAGCCAGACGAGCGGGGAAATACAGCACTTTCTACAGCGGATATATTCCGGCCCACTTCACGCAGGTGGGCCGGCAGACTTAATCTGGCTGTTTATCGCCGGATTCAGGCGCGTGGGTTACATCATCTTCCGCGCCGTCGGTACCGCCTTGTGACGGGCTTTTTTTCCCCGGTTGATAATCCGGATGATCACCCTCTACTGGTCTTTCTGTCATACAGGCCTCTCTGGTTAGCAAACCGAACACTAAGTCTGGTTCACAAAAAGCGGGTAAGCACAGCGGCTTCCCCTCGTGGGATGGCGCTGCACGTATCTGCTTTCACAAAAGCATTGATATCACGCACTTTTTTTTCGCTACATTGACTTAGCGAAAATACCGACCAGACTTATCAGGCGAGCTGTTTTTTAAGTGTGTTAATCACGAGGGAAAGAGATGAAAAGCATTTTGAGCGGTCTGTTAATTGTTTCCAGCCTTTTAATGATGTCGGGTTGTCAGCAGGACAGCAGCGCCGTCGGCAACGATGGTCGCCCGCATGCGCCAAGCGGTCAGTCAGTGCCTGGCGGTCCACTGGGTAAAGGGCCGGTTGGCCAGCCGCAGGCATAAAAAATCCGGCCATGTGCCGGTTTTTTT
>Ga0157363_1000248_pt1 | contig 42357 bp, 26 predicted proteins | sample AttsexASBM1_FD_111477 | JGI IMG/M metagenome (GOLD analysis project Ga0157363, IMG submission 111477) | Fungus gardens microbial communities from leaf cutter ant in Ribeirão Preto, State of São Paulo, Brazil - Atta sexdens ASBM1 | ecosystem: Host-associated > Fungi > Mycelium > Unclassified ... | reverse complement strand
TCGATCATAACAATTCCATATTGATCACTTCTTGAACATCCTCACTGGACTTTGTAAAAGAACTTGTATTATGACTTAAGTCTTAAAGTATTAAGACAAATGAAGAACCTTGTACTAGAGTTAACACAAGAGAACTCAATAGAGTTCCAAGGACAAAATGTCTACCTTATATATGCTAGACTACTAGTCTATTCTACACTAATCTTAGCCTACTTTAAAGACTATATATACTACATCTCATTAGCATATAGGATGTCATCATTTTTATAGAACCTTCTATATCCTTTTATGTGATATGTAATCATGTGACCATGACTTGTGATTGATGTGTGGCAGTTTGTGACAGTCATGTGCAATATCATGCTGAACTCTAATCTTAAGTATAAAAGAAAAATAAAGAGGTTAAGTTCACTATATTTAATTCTAACATTACTATCTCTTCAAGGTTTCTTCTCCAGAAAAACTAACTTCTATTTTCTCCAGTTTCTTTCCAACTTTCTTAAATACTCTGCTTCAAACTACCTATCATTCTATTTATATAATATCTTTGTTATATACTTCCTTAGTAACTCTCCTCTTTCAAAGTTCCTTTCTTCAGCTAAGTCCAACTTCTCTTACCTCCTTACTTCTGTATTTAACCTCTCTTCAAACTCTGTTACTACTTCTTTTGCATTTTCTAAGTCTTTTTCTATTTCCTAAATATCATGCTCTATTATAAACCTCTTCTATTGTATTAAGTACTTCACTACTCCTCTCACTTTTCTTTTATTTAATATTCTTTAACTTCTCACTCTTTTACTCCTCCTACTTCTACTAGTTTTGCTTTCTCTATCTTTTATCCCTCTACTTGCTCTCTATATCATACTATTTGACTTATATTCACCACCAGATAAATCCTCATTGAAGTTGGCAACTGGAATTTGATTATATTGGTAGAGACTACCCTGTCAACAATATATAGACTAATATATTAATCTACTAGCTTTTTTACTAGTCTTTTTTTAAACATCAAGTCTTTTGTACTTAGTATTACTTTATTCCCTTTATTCTATTTCTCTACTTATTTTCTCCTCCTATCTACTTGCTACTTCATCTTTTCCTGAGATTTTCTTAATACTACCTCAGCTTCCTCCTACACTTTCTTTATCCTCTTAGCCAACTCTGTTGCCTTCTTTACTTTTCCCTTTCTTCTATTATATATTCCCATTCTTAACTCTCTACTATAATTCATTATAAATGGAAATACTTTAGTTGCTAAATATATCCTGTTGTTTACTAAAAATTCTGCTATTACTAACCACTCTTCACTTTGGCTAATTCTTTTATCTATAATCAATGAAGAACCATAAATACTGTTTTAATACTTATTTCATTCTCTTTTTCTGGCCATTTGTTTGTAGATAGAATGATGTAAACAATTTTGTTTTAATTTCCAACATTTTTTTTTAGCTTTCTTGTCAATTCTACTACAAAATATGGTCCTTTATCTGATATTACACTTTCTGGTAATTCATGCAACTTCTACACATTATCTCTAAATAGCCTTACTAGTCCCTCTACCAATGTTCCTTTTGTTGTTGCTACAAACACAAACTTGAACAACCTATCACAAACTACTAGAATTGCATCTTTTCCAGCTACTAATAGCAACTTCATGATAAAGTCTACTGTCAGATATATTCATAACTTCTCTAGTATCTTACTCAACTTTAGCTTTTCTACTAGTGTCTCTATTCTATTCTTTATTTGTTAATATATATCATGACTATCTACATACTTTCCTATATCTCTTGTTACTCTTGGCCACTAGTAATTACTTATAACTAACTCCATCATCTTCCATCTTTCTTTATATCTAGCCACTAGTATATTATGATGTAACTAGATTATCTCTACCCTTAACTCATCATCTTTTAGCACATATATCTTTCCTTCTTTTAATACTAAATCTCCTTCAATCTACTATTCATCTTCTTATAATATTTTTACTACTGTCTTTTTCTTCTACTACTTTTAATATCTTTTTGTCTTTTCTCCTAATTATTTTTATTTTTTCTAATATTTCTACTTTAAGTTCTCCTATTACTACTTCTGCTAAACTATGAATCCATTGCTCCCTAATTAATGTCTGATTGTTATTACCATTCTCTATTCCTACTTTCTAGTCTGGTCTTCTACTAAGTTTATCTGCTTTTTCCATTTTTGTTCCTAGTACATGTTTCAAGGTGAAATCAAATCTTAACAGATAGAGTGTCCAATGGGCTTGTCTTATGTTTAATTTTTATATCTTCATAAAATATTCCAGGTTCTTGTAGTCAGTTCAGACCTTAAACTTGAATTTGGCACTCTCTAATAGATGCTTCTAGTTTTCCAATCCCCCTATTACTACTAACATCTTCTTGTTATGAATCTCATAATTCCTCTCTTTCTTATTTGGAGATTTTAAGAGAAAAGCTACCAGTTTTCATCTCTTATCCTCACACTCTATAGATAATACTTCTTTTGTTACATAGTTTAATGCAACCACTTCCATTCTTATTTTTTTGTCTAAGTCTAGTACTACTAACACCAGTTCTTTTGTGAATTTCTTTTTTCAACTTCTTGAATATTCACTTATGATATTTTTTCACCAGATTGTATAGTGGTCTAGCTATAAATACAAAATATTTTATGAACTGCTGATAGTAATTAGCAAGTCCTAAAAACTTTTGTATATTCTTAGAAGTTGGCCAATCCAACACACTCTTCATCTTCTCTTTCTCTGTTTTATATACAAATCATTCTCTGCCAGCCTCTTTACTACTTTTTTTACTACTTTCTCCCTTCTTCCTTTATCCCTACTATAATGTCATCTATAAAACTCACTATTTCTCCAGTATTAATCAAGTCCTGAAGAAGCTTGTTTATCATCATTTGAAATGAGTTTGTAAGTTCAAAGAATATTACAGATGATTCAAATAACTCTTGTAGAGTTGTGAACACTGTCTTCCACTTGTCACCCTCCTTTATCCATATATTATTATAACCCTATTGTAAATCTAAATTAGTAAATACTTTCTTGATACCAATATTTTTTATAATTTCCAAAATAGGAGATAAAGAGTAATTATTCTTAATTATCCACTTATTTAAGTATCTATAGTCCTGAACTATTCTCTTTTTACCATTTTTTTTCCTACAAAAAATACTAGTGCTATTTGAGGTGACTTTGAGGGTCTAATGTATTCTTTGCTCAGTTATTCTTCTATGAACTTGCACATCTCTCCCCTCTCTTTCCTCAATGATAGACATACCTTCCCCTTTTTTAGTACAAACCCCTTCTTTGTCTCTATTACATGATCCCACACCTTTTCTGTTGGCATCCTTTCACTTGCTTTCTTTCTAAAGACATGAATCTACCTATGGAATCTTTGAGATACCAATTTCTTGGTCTCTTCTTTAGATTTTGCCACTTCCTCCTCCTTGTCATAAATCTCCCACTTCTCTACTACCTTCTTCTGTTCCATTGTTCTTTCTTTTTTAGGTTTTTTTTTATTTCTCCTTTTTCTGTTCTTTCTCTTCTTGTTTCTCTCTCTCTCTCTTTCTTCTCTTCTTCCTTCTATTTCTGCTGTTTTAACTTCTCCTGCTTCAGCCTCCAATACTTGCTATATTGTTATGGACATCTTATCATCTTTACTTTTTCTATTCTCCAATCAATTTCAAGATTGTAACATGTAAGCTATGGCATTCCCAAAATCACACTCCACTTCTGACTTCTAATCACATTAATTTCTATTCTCTCTCTATACCCTTGGTAATAAATATTCACTTCCACTATATACTCAATATGTCCCTCCTTGTTGAAGAAACCATTCACATTTCTCATATATATGGATCTTTTTATTTTTTTCAACTTAAACCTCTGCTTTCTTACAAACTTCAAACTTATTACCAGCTCTATCACTCTACTATCTTACAACACCTCCACTGTTACTTTTTCTTGTGTGTCAATTCCTTCAAGCTCAATTTTTACTATAAATTCTCTCAACATATCCCCATTATTTAGTTTGTAGCAGAATTTATTTTCTATTACTCTAGAGAGCATTGCAAACATATTGTAATTCCCAGAGCCTAGTCAAGGACTATCAAACTCCCTTTCCCATTTAAATTATTCTTTCTATTATTCTTATAGTTAATCCTTCTCTCTCATTCTATTATTTCTACGGTTCCTTGTAATATGACCAAGTCTCCCACAGCTATAACAGTTTCTTTCTCAATTCACATCCATAGCATATAGATCATGTCTGTTGATTTATGTTCATCATAGTTGTGTTTGTTCTCTCTACTTTCTTTATTAGAGCAGGCCCTGCCAGCATTTACTACTAGATTTTATACCTTCTTGACCAAACTTGGGGCTATGGCAACTGGTATGTTTTACCTTGGAGCTTGAACTCCTATCTCTCTTCTTTCTTGTAATCTTTTCTCTTGTCTACTCTTTCTCCAATATCTATCCAAGTTCATTGCTTTCTCATACCACTGCTCAATGTTTCTTAGAGGCCTTTATGTCTCCATCAACTTTCTCCTAATTACTTTGTTCATTCCTTACTCAAACTATTCCACCAACAGTCTCTCTTTATAACCACTACCCCTTGCTACTCTTCTAAACTCCTATACAAATTCCTTCATTATTCTACTTTCTTGCTCTACTTTTTTCAGCTCTACTATCTTTATTATCTTATTATCTACTCTATCAAACTCTTTCTTTAGGTCTGCCAGAAATTGTCCTACTATTATATATTGTCATATGCCAGGTCTACCCATTTGGAGAATACATTCTTATAGTAATACTGCTTTCCCAACATCTACCATACAAGTCTATCTTCCATGGCAGCCACCTTTCTCACAACCTGCTTTTGTGATAGTGATACAACCATCTGGGTATTCTGTTATCTATGATAGAAATACTCTTATTTATCACAAATGAGCTACTTACTAGTTATGATACTTGAACTTAGTGATGTTTCAGAGGTTCAGTATAAGGAGATAATGATAATAGGTGATGAGTAGTATCAATAGAAATAATTGATGTTATTAAGTCTGAGGTCTAACCTTCAGACACAAAGGTATATATATAAAAGAGTGATGGTCTATACACAAGCTGTTGCCATCACATGATCAAAACTCATACCTGATGGGAGCTGTCATCTGTCATAGCAGCTGTCAGGCTAATTTTAGAAGATAACTAATTATATCACTACATTAATATGCTTGTATCTCTATAAATACTTATTGTTATGAGATATACCATAAATTATTTGAAACAGTTTGGTGATCACTTTCCAATGTAAGTTCAATCATGTGAATCTATCTAGCCATTTATAAGATATTAGCAAACAAAGCTTTTACAGTTACTGATAACCTGATATCTTGGTTGTTTGTTGTCACATTTGTACATCTTGTATATGTGCAGATAGCCCTCATTCAGGGCTTTCCATCACAACTTATTTTGTGAAAATCAGTCTACTGGTTGTGGAGATACAAGCTGAATAAAGTTTGTGACACTATTTGACTTAGTCTTCTATGGCAGAGTCATGCTCCTGTCAGTATTCTACTACTGAAACCTCTGCTTGGGGCAATAAAGGCTATATCATTGAAACTCCAAGCATTTTCTATAATCAATACTTGTATATAAGACTAGTAGTTATACTGTAATTCACTAGTCTGATAATCGATGAAAATAATCCTTATTGAACTTGATCTCTAGTATTCAACAGTAACATACCAATTAGTACTCACTTCTATCTTGGACTTCTTCTTCTTATCTGAAGTTATAACTATGCAACAGATAGATAGTACAGTATATTGTTATGAGATGATAAAGTGTAGACAAACTTTGATAAGATATAGATAGGATAGTAGTATATTATTAGTCTATGATGAGAGAAGGCACATGACAGGTCACATGATATGATATCATAGGCCTAGAGCAGACTAGAGTGGGCTGGAGTAGTCTAGATGATAATATCAAAGGGCATGTTAACCACATTACTATTATATAGACGATATATAGATGATGCATAGACATTAGGGTAGGTGTACACAGTAGAAGCATAATCATAGCATGAACCACATGTAAGTTATATAAATAGAATAGCAATACAGTGGGGACTCCTTGTTAAGTTCTCTTGTGAACCCTACTATCTTAATTCCTACTAAGTATGTTATTGCTAGTGGATACCACTACAAGTCATCACAACTAGTTGGTTGCCACAATACATATAAGCTGAAGCCAAGATTGTTTTATAAGTTTGCACATCTCCAAGCCAATCTAGTAGACTTTTATCCCTAGTATGAACCATATCTGATATATATTCCAATTCTCCTGCCTCTAAATTTTCCCATATATTTTTCTTCTAAATATCAACTAACTTTTCTTACCTATATAATAATATCCACTGAATCTGCTTCTCTAATATTACTTTTCTCATTCTCATTCTTATGTAAAGCTTGCATGCTATTAAAAAACCTAAGACCTTACTTATAACTCTATTGAATATTTATAACTTGGCTACTTTTATATTAGATCTAGTATTGGGTTAGAGAATTGCTACTGTTCCTTCTCCTTTTAGCCTAGCTTAAGTAATCAGTATCTGTAAGGTAGCTATTTGCTTTTATTACTGTTAGACTAACTGCTTCAAGTTGATTTGGCCATATTATAATAGAATAGGAATCAATTGATTGATATGGGTGATGAAGATTGTGGGGATAGGGTGGGAAATAAGGATATATAGAGAGATAAGATAGTACTGGTGCTAGTCTTCTTCTCAGATTTGTAATTGGAGCTCAACTTAATCTTAGTAAGTACTAGTAGGCTCTTTTCAAGTTCTACCTCACACTATCTACTGACTACCTTAACTACTAACTATTGCCTTAATTGAAATATCAATAATTTTGTTCTAAGAAGGATAGGCAGCATCTAAAGGGCTATTATCATTCTCTTACATATACAGGTTATAAGTGAACAATGCAGTATAGAGCTTCTATACAGAAAGATATAAGTATGCTATACAACATCATATACTTAAATAATGAGTACATTTAGAAAGAGGCCTATGTCTAGTCTTAACCATCCATGTTAATCTTCTGATAGCTGATACTAACCTCTTGGGCCTAGGGTCTAGCCTTGTCTTTAATTCTAACAACTTGACTTCAAATATTCAAACTCTACTTATGGCCCTACCAAATCTCATAGTATTTCTCAAGCCAACACTACTATCTTCTGTAGTCAAACCTTGTTTAGCACTATCTAACTATTAATTTCAAACTTTGCTACAAATTATACAGAGTTTCCAGTACTCTCTTACCAAGAAGTATGCAATTGTCCTTGTATGTCCTTGGTTATTATTAGATGAGTTCTTCTAATTCCAAATAGTATTCTAGATATTTCCATTATTCCATTATTATTCTATCTTAGACCATGAGATTGGAATAAACATCTAATATTATAACTTAAGACTAAATAACTAGTCAAAAAAAAAGTCTTATATTAGATTAATATAAGAGAACTTGATAAAGTTTCTAGTATGAGATATTTACCTTATATATGTTAGATTAATGGTTCATACTATGTGAGTTTTAATCTACCTTAAAGACTATATATTATCCATAAAATCAATATATAGTGGATATGTTATATAATAATATTATTTCAGAATCTTCTATATTCTTCCATGTGTTATGTGATCATGTAACAGTACCAGTGACAGTTGTAACATCACACTATAACCCTAACTCTAAGTCCAAAATAAGAAAATAAATATAAAATAAAATAAAAATAAGAGAGAAAAATAAAATAAACTAAGTCTATTATCTTTAACTCTAATATCTAGAGTATTTAGAATAGTCATCATCCTTAGAAAACTCCATTCTATTCTCTTAAGTTTCCTAAAGATAAGCTATATCTTTAGCATAGTTGGTTAATATAACTTAGATTTCTTAGAGTGAGCCCTGTAACTTATCTTATGTTTAATGTTCATGTATAACATGACTTGAACATATGTAGGGTTTTTTTCATATTATAACTCATAAAAACTATGTTTTTTATATGCCTCATATTTTATCAGTTAGTATCTCATATAGTAGTGGAGACTTCTTCATTTTTTCTCTATATTCTTCTTATATTCATTTTATTTCTTTCTTATTCAATGAAGAGGCACATGACTGTAGTTATATAACATATCACATAATACAATATCATAGGTCTAGAATACTGTAAAAAGAACTAGAACAATAATATTAAATAGTATGGTTATAACATGTTTATTTTATGGTAACAATTAGAAGACCTATTATTCTGCTGAAATTTGAGTTTGAAACATTGTTAAAGCCTATCATTAATTCCATAGACCTCTCATCTCTCAGTTCTTTACTACTCCACTATAATACTGTTAGAACTTACTTACTCCTACTACAACACCATAAACCTCTGTGTACCTCTTCTAATTATCAACCCACTTTTTCTAGTTACTAACCAATAAGCCTCCACTATTTGGTAACATTCAAGATTGGTACATTGAAGTTCTTGTCCATTATTCTATAGTTAGGTTATGAAATGTTCTATCTAATATTCCACTTGATTGAAATGAACTCTTAGATATTTAGAGTAGCTATTACCTCTAGAGAACTTTATCTTATTCTTTTAGAATTCTCTTGAAGGTGAGTTATATACTTAGTAATTAGGAGTAGTAAAACTTAGAATTCTACTGGAGCTGCAAACTTCACTAAATATCACAGACTTTGCTCAGTTGCTCTAATGGTAACTGTCAGAGTTGAAGATAGTAGAGTTCATTTATTTTATTTTCCTTTCTTTTTTATTTGTATTTTTATTTATTTTCTTATTTTGAACTTAAAGTCAGGATTATAGTATAATATTATAAGGTATTACACATTATTTACACATGTCACAGTCATAATTATATAATGTATGAAAAGATATAAAAAGTTCTAAAAGAATAACATCATACAATATGTTAACAATATGTTGACCTTTTATAATATACATAGCCGTTAGGATAGGTTAGTAATAGTCTTGTACAGGCTACTAGCTAACATATATAAAGTAGAGACTTTGTACCAGAAACTCTATTGAGTTCTCTTGTATAAACCCTATACAAGGTTTAACTTGTCACTAAGTCTTAAGTTGTAGTATAATAGACTTATTGTTATGATTTAAGCTTTAGTAATAAGTCAAAAGAGAAATCTTAGTCCATACTACACTAATCTTAGCTTATCCTAAATTTTCTATAACTTTATGGAACTCTATTCTAACATCTGAAGTATCTGAAGTATTTTCAAAACTTAGGATAATCATTTATAGTCTCCATTTCATAATTACTATCATAAGCAAAGTATAATAATATATAAGCTAGATAGTTATATCGTAAATCTTATTCTGAAAATTAACTAAAACTAGTACTTTCTATCTATGCTAATAACAACATATCTCACCATCTTAGGTAGTTTATTTGCTAAGCCTTTTCTAATATTTAATTTCCAAATATACAACTAGTATAATATAGAGATATAGTATACAAGGAAGATGAAGGCTATTTTATATCTGTATTCTATAAATCATAGATAAATAATACACTTTATTTATCTTCTGGTGTTATAACTTAAGTTCTTGAGTAAAGACAAAAGATGACTTTTATATTGAGTAACATTGAGAAACTTAAGAGTTCTAAGTACAAAATAGTTTATCTTATATACCATAGACTGTGATTTGTACATACACTACAACTATCTTACTCTTAAGTATATGTACTTGCTATAAGATCAACATACTGCTGCCATACTATATGACATCATTTGTTTTAAAACTTTCTGTAGTCTTCTTTATATCATGTGATTATATAATAGTAACAGTGACATATGTGACAAATGCTATGTATTTGTGACTTGTGTGACAGTCACACATAACATGACATTACAACTTTGTCTAAGTCTAAAATAAAGAAAAGAAACTTAAAAATAAAATAATGAGAAAATAAGAAAATAAGAAGAAAATAAAAATAAAATCAAGTTCATTATTCACAACTCTGATATTTGGATACATTGTAGACTTTATTTGTTAAGGTATGAACTATATCTAATAGACATCTATTGCTTTTAATTAAATAATTAGTCAATAAGATAAAGAGAGTCTAATATTTTACAAAGCTTGATATTTGGTGAGAGCATAATGATGTGAGAATTATGTAACTCACTAGCAACCTTTCAACTAATGATGGACTTTTTACTATGAAAACTCATAAACATAGAAAAGATTGTTGTTTATATAGATAATATTTTAATCTTCACAAAATCTATTGCAGAACATTATAATATAGTTAATCAAGTACTTACTATTCTAGAGAAAAATATGGTAATACTACAATCTAAAAAGTATCTGTTTTATTAAACAAAGATTAAATATTTTAGTGTCATTATCTCTAAGAGCAGTGTTGAAGTAGACTCAGAAAAGATCAAGAGAGTAATTAAATGACTAAAACTCAAGAATAAATAAGAAGTTCAACAATTTCTAGAATTTTGCAACTTCTATAGATATTTGTTAAGAGTTTACTCATATCATAAAACTGCTTGCAAAAATAATAGAAAAAAGAATAAAGATGGAAAATAGAAGAAAAAAGAACATTTGTGAAGTTGAAGAAGCTATTAATAGCAACTCCAATCCTATTAATACCTAACAACAATTCTAAGTTCTAGATGAAAGTTAATACTTTAAACTATGCTATTGAAAGAATACTATCTCAACAACAGGATGGCAACTTTTGAAAACCAGTCATATCAAAATTGTAAATAATAAACTCTATTTTATTTTTATCTTTTCATTTTCATTTTTCATTTAACTTAAGGTTAAATTTTAGTATAACATTATATGTGACTGTCACAAAATGTCACACATCAGTTACATAACACTATCACATGTTACAATAGAAGGATATAGAAGATTTTTAAGCAATAATATCATATTATATGTCAATAGTAAGTAGTATATATACTCTTTAGGATAAGCTAAGTTTAGTGTAGCATAGACCAATAGTCTAGCATATGTAAGGTAGATATCTTGTACTTGGAAACTCTATTGAGTTCTCTTATATTAATTCTAATACAAGATTATTTTTCTGACTTCACTTTATAAGTCTTAAGTTATAAAAAGTCATATATCTTTTAGGCATAAAAACAAGACTGAAAGAAACTACAAAACATATGACTAAGAGTTGTTAGCAATCATGATAGGTCTCAAACAATGGTAATATTACCTAGTGAATTTCAATTCCAAGATATGGACTGATCATAAAAATCTCAAGTATTTTAGAAGGCTATAAAAACTAAACTAATAGCAAGTATAATGGATTTTGGAAATTCATAACTATGATATTAATTTATGAACTAGGAACTGCTATAAATAAAGCCAACACTCTATCAAAATAGCCTGACTTTGACTGGAGAAAGATAGATAATAAAAAACAAATAATATTTAAGCCAGAATTCTTTAAAATATAGAGTAGAAGAAGGAGATAAAGAGACTAGAAAAAAAGAAGAATTCTTTAGAAGAAACTAGCTTATATACTAGACTTAGCTACACTCTGAGAAGAAATAATTTGAGATTATCACAACCATAAGCTAACAGGATACCTAAATTATACTAAAACACATAAATACATCATATAAAACTAATATCAAAAAATATATACTAGAATTTAAACAATACCAGATTATTTAAAGTATATTAACAAAAAAAGAAAAACCCACTACATTAAAATGATGTTATCTAGTACTCCTGAAGCATTATAAGTATAGATCTAGTAGGACCTCTACTTATTTCAAAGGGATATAATGTAATTTTGGTAGTAGTGGACATGTTTTTAGAAATAGTATGATATATTCTCATAACAATGAACATTGAGAGCTACTTTTTATATCAAGTTTTATGAAAGAACTCTATAAACAAATTAGAATCAAATATATTTCCTCAATAGCCTAACACTCTCAGACTAATAGACAAACCAAAAGAGTGAATCAAGAAATAGAATAATATTTATGACTATATATCAGTTATAGACAAGATAACTGAGCTGAATAGTTACCAATGGCTGAGTTTGCCTATAAAAATAGACAATACTCAAGTACAAGCAAATCACTATACTAAATAAATTTAGGAAAACATCCAAAGATTAGTGGAAAAGACCAAAAATCATCAGAAAGAGTACTAGAAGCTAATAAGTTCATTTACAGAATAAAAAAAGTAGTAAAAGAAGTAAAAGAAGCTCTAAAAACAAATAAAGTGATTAAAAGAATAGCAGATAAGAAATAAGGAAGCTGTTGAATATAAGACAGAAGAGTTTATAGAGCAAATATTAACACTAACCAACCAACCAAGAAACTGTTATTCAAGAGAGCAGGCTCCTTTCTAGTAGTTAAAAAGGTTATATCTTCTGCTTATAAACTTAAAATACCAAAGATGTAGAAAAATATACATCCAATTATTAATGAATCTAAACTAAAGCTCTATTAGATACAGTTCACACTAGGAGGCAAAAGTCCACAGATTTGGCTCAGAGATGCATAGAGTACAGAAACTCCATGCAATAAGCTCAGTAATGTAGACTATTCAAAATGACCTTGGCTTCAGCTTATATGCTATGCTGTCTGTCTATTATGGTTGCAACTTTATATAAGTGAATGAAATCTGAGATGGGAATAATTGTTGATGTTGCTATGTTGCTATTGAACATTGGGAATTGAGTTCAATAGAAGATCTATCTTTGTTAATTATCAGACTAGTGAATTATAATATAAATACTAGTCTTATATACAAGTTAGATATATATAGGAGATACTTGGGGGTTTCAGTGTACAGTCCCAAGTGGAGGTTTTAGTGGTAGAGTTGAATAGGAGTACTTTACTATAGAAGACCAGATACCTAAAGATTGTATTACTGCTGTAGAGTGTGTTGCAAAGTGGATGACCATTATGAAAAATTAGCTTGTATTAGAGTTAAGATAACATCACCACTATAGGAACATATCTTTAGAATGAGTAGACTTGACATATAACAAGTCCTATCATTATCCAGCATTTCTCCAGTAATAAAAGACTTTGTTAACATTTATTGTACTAAGTTAAGAAAACACTACCCAGGAAATAGAAAAGATCTTAGACTTTAGAAGATGAGAGAATGAATTACAATATTCTGTTAAGTGACAAGAATAGCCCTTCAAAGAATTAACATAGAAGAATTAACAAAAGATTATCAGAGAAGTAGCTTAACTATACCAAGAATACTAGAGCTATTCTAATACTCCTGAAATTCCCATAATTTGAAAACCTAGGAAGTTATATAATGAGGTTATAAAAATGTAACCTTAAAAGGGGGGTAATATTATAATTCAAGCTGTAACATAATACTGAGGCCTAAAGATAGATCACATGAGACCATATCTTAGAATAGCTGTAATAAGTTGACAACTTGCTTCTTAACCTTAGTCTAGTTACAATAAATTCCATTCTTCTAAATACTAGATCCAGAGAGCTTTATAATAGCATAATTACAAGGGCAGAGAGGCTAGTGAAGATAATAATATAGGTAATGCAATTGAACAAGCTATTGAAATGAGAATTTTATAAATTCTTTCTAGTCAAAACATACTGTTTGTAGTTTACAATTTGTAGAAGAGAAAGCATTTGAAACTAATCAAGAATTAACTTGACAGACTAACAAAAAACAAGCTATACCAATCTACTAAATAATGTATTTATATCTCAAATTTCCATCTAGAGAGTAAAAAGCAGTAAGGACATTCTAATTTATACAAAATATTAAATCAGTTATTGAAAATTAAGATCAGCATCATTGTTATTTTTATTTTCATTCCAATCATTCAAACTCAAATTCCTTACACTTGAAATCACAATTCTCAATACTTGTTTCTTATTCCTATTCAACAACTCAGATAACAATCTCTCCATCTTTTATAGCATAAACTCTTCAACCTTTTCATATAAACTAACATCCTCCTTATCTAATCCATCTATTGCTCCAGCTCTTGCCAGTCAAATAAATTGTTCTTTCCATTTATCTGTAAGAACTCAAAGTTGATGTTTCTTAATATCAATAATATCATAGCAATATTCTTGTGGAGAATTGAAAATATTACCAATAATGAGCATAAAATCAGTAAAACATTTATAAAGAGAAAAAGAAGAAGACATCAGATTCAGAACAAATGTAAAAAACAAGTTGATTCAATATCACAGTAATCATTTGCATTATGAGTGTATTACTGTATTTTACACAGTCTAAGAGTCAAGAAACAAGCCTAAAAACCACCTAGTCAATGTCAACACCCATGAATGATGATGTATGTCTTATATAGCACTAACCTCCAAAACATCTTCATAAAAGTTGAATTTGAGGTACAATATACAAATTTTGAGTGTTTGCAAAAGATAAGGTATATATTTGACTCTGAGGGTCAAACAAGAAATTAGTAATGTTTTAAAAGCTTGGCACTTTTTCTCCAGAGCACAAATTTTAGTACCTATTATATTTTACTGTCTATTATCAGTTCCCCAACTATTGCAGTAATTGTTAGCTCCTTCCTTTTTATCTACTAAATATAAAATGAGAAAATGAAATACAAAATGAGAATAAAGATACACAAAGCATATACTGAAATATTTATCTTGGTATTCATAGTCTCCAAAATATTAGGCATAACCAGAGTTAAATAAAACTCAGTTTCTATATCAAGAGCCTAGCCAATTTTTACACATATTGAAGTTAGGTGGCATACTAACTGAGTAGTATTTAGATCTACAGGACTATTTAGTATATTGTTAAATATAATATAGAGATAAAAATAGAAAATAGATTTGAATGTGAACATGGAGTTATATTAGTATACTTGGATCTAGACAAAATATATAACTGTTATAACTGACCACAATGGCTATAATTAATCATGAGTATGATTCAAGAAGAGAAAAAAGAGATAGTTACCAATAAGGCTAGCATATTTCATAATCTTGACCCTAAGAAGTTAATATTTCTTCTTTCCATCAATATATTTAAAAGAAGAAGCTTGATGACAAAATAATTGTTTTTACAAATATTGATTTACTTATATTGACTATTATGGCTCAAGTTGTTCTTGGATATAGCTATATATCTGTAATCTATTACCTATTGTGTTAAGAAAACATAAAAGTTCTTAGATAATGAAGTTAAGATAAGATATAAGGATATTATGTTTAATATTATAAGGATAGCAATAGTATGTGAGTATAATTAGAATCTAGAATCTCCAAGAGTAGGTATGAGAACTAAGAAGAGTTGCTGGTAAATAGTATTTTACCTTCCTAAAGAGAAGATAAGTGTGAATAATAGAGAAGTTGGTAGATGAGTATATCTTAAAACTATTTTTATCTTGATGAGTGGAAAAGAATAGGTTTGAGAGTGATGATGGATATTACATACATTGAAAAACATCATGACATATAAAAGAATTGACATTACAGAATATAAAGTTACAAATGTTAGACTTGGTTTATTTTATTTTTATTTTCTCATTTTTATTTTATTTTCCATTTTATTTTGAAACTTAGGATTAGGGTTTAGTGTGACATCATACATGAATGTCACAAATGTCACACATCAAGTCACATATAATATATGGAAAAATACAAAAGATTCTAGAAAATGATGTTATATCATATATTAATAGCATATAATATGTATAATCTTTAGAATAGGCTAAGTTTAGTGTAGTATAGACTAACAGCCCAGTATATATGAGATAAATATATTGTACTTAGAAACTCTATTGAGTTCTCTTATGTTAACCTTAGAATAAGGTTTATAAGTCTCAATAGATAGCTTTTAGCTAAAAAGTAAGAATAGTTTCAGGTAGGAAAATGAATCACTATACAAGATTATCAAGTGTGTTGAGTATGTCATTACTAATCCCTTTTGCAATAGCTATTATAGCTATAAGTATAGTATTAGGAGATATTAGCAATATTATAAGTCTAGATTCACTCTATAAAGACTTATTTATACTTCTAGGCTGATCATTATCTATACTAGTTCCTAATAGACTGATAACTATCTCTATCTTATTCTAATCTCTATTGTTTAGTCTACTATAGTAGTATTATAGTTATTTAGTTAATTATGGTTGTAAATATTGATTAATCAAGTATATAGACTATGTGCTTAAACTATCCTACTATAGTATATATAGTAGTGGTGTAATAGTAGAATACCTTATCTAATTATTATCTGAAGTTCCTAAGTACTTATGACTTCTCAAATAAGACTAATTCCCTTATAGCTGGTTATTTCAAGATAGAGATGGTTCAGAGACTCCAGATAATCTATGTGATTATTGAGACTTGAACAATTATAAGAATAGAAATAAATACAATCAGAAAAGCTGTATAACAGCCTACATCCTAGTGTAGCCTCAGTATTAAAGGAATTAAAGTGTTTAGTAAAATAAGAAAGTAACACTTCAGTATTCAAAAGGAGGTTCTTTAAGAGAGTAAGCAATTGTGGGTAAGTATAAGTACTCTTTGAGTTTCTAGTACTAAGTAAAGATATTAGTATATGTTGTGAAGAAAGGGCAGCATGTTATGATCTTAAATTCTTAGAGTGGAATAAAAGAACAAACTCTTATATTAGAGTAAACACAAGAGAACTCAATAGAGAGCTCTTTACAAAGTAGTCTACCTTATATACTTATCCAGATGGTCCATGCTAACTACTGTGCACCCTACCCTAAATGAAATGCTGATGCTTCCTGTGAAATCTATTTATGTAGGTTATCGTCGATTTGTAGGATATGACAGCAAGCACATATTGAGCTATGAATATGAGTGGTATAGCATATATTCTTCTTCCATTGCAAAAATTGGCCAAAATCAAGGTGAGTATACCAATTGGCCATATAATCATGTCTACTTATGATAAAGTGTTTCTCTACCATACATACAGTACACTTGCCATCAATTGCATCCAATGCTTTTCTCAAATTCACCACATAGTCCTTCCTTTCAAACTCAATCTTGATCTTTCACTTTTTAGCAAGTTTAGCCTGCTCTATAAAGGATTTTTCAGGGCCTTTATATATTCCTCCAAAGACAAATTATCAAAGATCTCTATAGGTGATGTATTGGCAATTATTGGAGATAGTATGGATGTGAACACATGAGTTGATGAATGATTTTGTATAGGTTGGAGACGTTTGGTTTTCAGCTAGATGTCTGTTTGAGTGATAGAATGTGTAGTTGATATGGATGGAAGATGTTGTTTTGTAAATTGGGCAGGTAAAGTTTGATCAGTGATTCTGGCATATAGCTGATTTGGCATTTCTACAGTCTGGAGATCTTGCTGGACTTTATCTTGACACCGACTGCATATCTGATTTTGTAGATCTTGCAGATATGTAATATCTTTGCCTTTATCGATATAACATGTTAAGCAAAGTTAGAGATATTCTGTTGATGTCCAAATCATATTATACATTGCTTTGTGGCCCTTTAGATCCCAGGAATCATCAATAGAATGGCAAGGTAAAATTTTCATAGCTGGAATGATATAGCACTTAGCTAACTTACCGTCCCTTCCAGCTCTTCCTATTTCTTGAAGGGCCGTACTTATATCAAATGGTGTTGTAGCCAAGATTACAACCTGAACTTCAAGATAATCATTTTCTATAGAAAAAACAGTTGTTAATATGAGTATTTTGTTCTTTTCATTAGCATCTTCTCTCCATCTTTTTATAATATCACTTTATACTTTAAAATATTTGACTCTTTCCCCAATATTCTTTTTTCTTCACTATTACTTGAAGATATATATACTCTATTATCTGTACAACAGAAATTGTATTGAAGACCTTTTGCCAATAGTAATCCATCACTGATACTAGTAACAAAAACTAGTCCTCTTTCACTAGAACTCAGTTTTTGTGAGTAAATAATATATTGTATATATTTTTGAAGATTAGCCAGTGATTTTAATACAAATTCAATATGATATTAAAGCTCAGGGCAATTGGATAACTTCTGAACAATAATTATATCTGGCTATAAATATAGCTCTGAGATAAGAAGGGCTTCCATATAGATTGAAAGTGTTTCAAACATTGCAATCATTAAAAAGAGTAGTGTTCAAAGCTGCTATACAGATTACATACAGTTCTGAAACTCATGAGATACCAAAACATTATAAACTTCATTAATCACAACTTTTTCAAAGCTTTTATGAGCATAAGTATTTCCAATACACTCTATCAAATCTGACTTAATTGCTAGATCAATAGTTGCAAGAACAATTGGAGAATTAGGAAATATAAGTGTTCCACATTGAAAAATACTATATCTTGTACCAGATGATTTGAGCCAATGTTCCCAATATTCAAGAAGTAATATCAAGGGAACAATGACAAGAAATGTTTCTCTACCACCTAACATAGCAGCTAGCATAGGAACCATTGACTTTCTGCTACTAGTTGGCAAAGCAACAAGTAAATCTTTTTCTCCTTATAGAGCATATATTATCACATTATATTGCTCATCTAATGTCCAGTTGTAATCAGAACTTTGAAGAAGCTTTTTCATTGACTTCAAAGCAGTTTTCTCTATATCAATTGTTTAATAGAATAGTAAGTTATATAACCATTTCATGTTTTTAACTTTGACTAACTTTGACTTTACTCAAAGTAATTGGAGAATTCTACAAGTGTTAATGGGTTAGCCAATTAACACTTGTTATGAACACTAGATAAGTAATCACACTTCAGTGTATATTACATTTCTGACTATTTTCCAAAGTGACTCATCATCAATCTTGCCACCAAGCTGGCTTTAGAGATTAGCATTTGAAGACTTGTCCAATAAAGAGTTATTTGCTGTGTAAGTTAACCAGTCTTCATATGTCATATGAGAAATGCTATTCTAACATAAGATTAGAATAGCATTGAGTATAGATACTTCTATAAGGTACCTCTTTTTTATTATCCTTGGCTACTTTTGTAGATGTTATATTTTCACTAAATAAGAGATGCTAAAATATACTTGTCAGGCCATATCTTGAAAAAAAAGAAATAACACTACCTTAGAGGGTAGAGATAATTTGTTTGAATTATCTTGAGAAACAAGGTTTATCTCTTCAATTGATGTGTTAGACTGATCTAAAACTACTTCTTCTTCAGGAATATTTGTTTGTAAATATATTATAGAAGATGGTGAAATGGAGGATAAATCTTGTAATCTAGTATTTGAGAATAAAGAACAATCATGACTCTGTGAGTGATTTTCCAGTATATTATGACAAGATTGACAAAATGGTTCCTTTAAAGGTTTTTTGACTTTTGCATACTGATGAAGAATAGGAGATTTGTCAGGTGATAAAAGGGATGTTCATTTCTTCTTGTCTGGATACTGATATAAGTAAATGTCTTTTTCTCTCTCTGAAACCTTCATCAATATCTGCCATTCACTACTTGCATTTGTATAAGGCTTGACCAAGTTTTTAGGAAGTTTACCCAAGTAACTAGTGAAAATGCCATATATTTGCCCTTCAGTCATACTAGAGTAACTAGCCTGCTATGCTGCAATATTAGTATCTTCTCTCATTCCAATTAGTTCTTCTAAGATAGAATAATGAGCATGTTGAACATAAATAGACAGCTAATGATAATCTCTAATTCTTAGTTGTACTTGCATTGCCTCGAGACTGGCACATTGCAATATTGATGAGATATCTTCAGTTGTAAATGAACAGTTATTTTTAACAAACAACTGATTGTATCATAATACTGTAATGTCATCACGATCTGGATAAAGAATTCAAGACATTTGTTCTGCAAAAGGGCAAGTCACAAATGCAACTGTTCTTATAATGTCTTGACAAAATGCATCCAAAACATAGGATATAAAACCATTTCTGGTACTTGTTTTAGAGTATTAAACAACAATGGCTATATGACAGCCAATATTATATAGACTCTGTGTCTAGCAAGATATGTTTCTAAGCTGAATGCAAGTAAGTTCTGTACCCTGACTTGGTGATCCTGCTAACACCTCAATAGTAGCTATAAGAGACAGCAAACCATCTCCTTATTCACCCTAAATTCATCAGTGGAGTACCATCTTCTACAATTGCAATAACAAATTCATCTCATAATCTGGGACTATTCATAACAAGAGTAAGAAATGATTTCTGGTTGTAAAATTTATGGTTCCAAGGATTGCTGACAAAGCTATATTTTGATTTTGTGTTTGATATATCATTGGCAATATGACCTGTTATTTTTCATGAATTGCCAAAAAGAATATCTTGTATAAATTTATCATGCATCTACCATAGAAGTATTTAACCCATTTCTCTAAACATAAACAAGATGATCTTGAATCCATGCTAAATAAAGTCAGTGCATTATTCATTATACCAGATAAATATAGAAAGTGATGGAGTAGTATATGCAATAGAGAAAGCAATATATTGAAGTATGCATAATTCATGAAAGGTAGATTCTTCTCCTTTATAGTACTAGTATTCTAATGCTTGATAATACTCACATAGGGTTCCTGTCTTCTCTTGATTTATATGAACATGAAATAAAAACATGGATCAAATACAGAATGTAAGCTTGGCAATAACTGGTGTAATTTCTGTTGCAAAAGCCCATCCATTGTCTGCTTTAATAGAAGATAATGCTAAAAAGCACATTGTAGGATCTCCAATTATATTTCCAAGTAATGAATCCTAGATGCGAGTCCAGATAGCTATCAAAAGATCAACAATTCCAAGGGTATATTCATCAAAATTTTCCTAGATAACAGAAAAAGATAACTGTTCCAGAGAAGTTAGCTATTGAATCTTGGAGATAAGAGTTACAATATTTGCTGAAAGCAAAATAAAATAGTCATTCTTATTGCAAAGTAAAAAAGCTACTAAGAGAGACAACACATCAATATAGCTTTTCAGTGCCTGGTTTATCTGTAGTGGATGGAAAAGTTCATGTAATAGTCTACTGTAGCCCACAAAAGTAAGTTATTATTAGATTAAACCATAAAACAAAAACTTATGTTTGCTTATTTTTTGTATTTAATGAATGCAAGATAACTTTGGAAGTAAGATCCATAGCAACCATTGCTATATGGACAATCTACCCAATAGTTTCTTTTAACATGGGAAACTCATTGTTGTTAGGTAAGCTTGCAAATAATCAAAGTTCTTCTAGTTCAAATCCAATGACATATTCAGACCATCAAGTATGTTTCAACAATGAGTTCATGTTTCATGGATCAGTAGAATCCAGAGCAATATAACTATTAACTTTTTCAAGATCAGATTCCAGATTGTCAATCCAATCATTATTTATTACTTGTTTTAGTTCAGAAGACAGTGAATTAACTTGAAAGTACCTCCAATGATGATTATTATTGAGTCTTTAGGCAGACATAACTGCCCATTTTGTAGGTATACACTTTCTTCCTTTATATATAATGTCTTGTAGTATTTACACATTGCTCCTCCAGATACACATATTATAGAACACTTATTGTATTGACATACAAAAGCCATCATGTCAAGATCAAAGCTACTAAGAGCATTAATACCATATAACTCCTCAAGTAAAGGATGGTTGTCATGGATACCTAGCTTAGAGCATAGATTGTTGAATTTTGATTCAGGTATTTTAACTTGTAAAGTGCTATGGTAAACTCAAACATAGGAGATAGCTGTTTTTGAACAAAGCAAAATATAGTACTCAGCATAATATAACATTTGTATTCAGGTCTAATGTTGTAGTATGAATTATTGAAGATAAGAGTTAGAAACTAAGTCTGCCTGCAATACAAACTGTGTTGGTGAGTGATATTTATCAGCATTCTAAATATATCAAGTTAGTTGTTTGTCTTATTCCAACCAAATATTAGCTCACCTTTTTCAGTTCAATTATGTCTTTATATTTATTATTTCTACTGAGCTCTAATATTTCAGTTTCTCCTATTGAGAATGGCAATTTATATTGTGGAATAGTGTCAAGAACGAAAGAAGTGGACTTCACATTTTTCTATTTTCTTTGCTCATTTTTATTTTATTTTCGATTTATTTTGCTTTATTCTATTTTTAGAACTAGGGTTAGGGTTAGAGTGACAAGATCATGCTGTCACACAGCAGGTCACATCAGATGACATGGTCACAGTCACATGACACATGGAAGGATAACATCATACAATGTGTAAAACATATGTCGACCTTAAGATGTACATATGGTTATTTAGGGTAGGCTAGAAATAGCTTGCACAGACCATTAGGTATTAGTATATAAGGTAGACAGTCCTGTACAGAGTTCTCTATTGAGTTCTTTTGTATTAACCCAATACAAGGTTCTTTTCATTGACCAACTCTAATGTCTTTGATTTGTAACAAATAATATCATGGCTTGTATAACTTCCTTGTCCAACCTATTAAGTAAGGTTAGATAATTCAAGAATATTCAATTTTAACTGATCTTAAGAGGACTACTAGTTTTGCTAACACTATTTATGTTATTTTTAGATGAAATTAATATAATTTAGATCTAAAAATACTTGTAGCATTGTTCATTGAAAAAAAAAGCAACTCATATCATCACAATCACTCCAAGTATTCTCTCTGATTTCTGCATGCTGCTTGATCATCTTCAAAGTTGTATATGGCTTTTTACACATAGACCAACTACATTTGCAAATTAGCTATCCATCTTCATTATAAGGAATTTTAATATTGAGTTTGTTAAAACAGATAGTTGATAACTAAGTACTAGACATGGCTTATAATACTGAAGATGAAGATGTTGGAAGATAGGATATATAGGCCAGTCTATTTACTTTTATAGTAGAAGAAAAAGATGATATTTTGACAAATTTGTTACTATTCAACAGATCTACATGCAATGCAATATATTTATCTATTTACTTGTAGAATAATAAATTTTGCATCTTCAAGCCATATAGAGATTTAAAAAATTCTTGTACTAATAAATACAAACATAGTATATTGGCTATTAAAAGTCAATATACAATATAAATTTCTGTTGATGTGGTTAAAACAAGCTCATAGAAGACTATACTAATTATAGAGGGCTCTTGCAGCCAATGAGAACTGTTTAAAAAAGTTAGAATATCAGTGTATATAAGAAGCTAGTGGAGAGAAATTCACTGTGGCTTAGAAAGCCATACTAACTGTGAATGGCTCTTGCAGCAAACAAGAGCAGTTTAAAAAAATATAGAATATCAGTGTGTATAATATAGAAAAATATACCATGACTCAAGAGGGCTACACTGACTATAAACAGCTCTTGTAGTTAGCAATAAATGTCTAAATAATCAAAATATCAGTACATATAGGTTGATGATAAAGTAAAACATACTATAGCTTATAGTAAGGTGCTCTGACTATAGATAGCTCTTATAGCCACTGAGAACTTTTAAAAAGGTCAGAATATCAACATATATAACAGACTAGTAGAGAAAAATATACTATGGCATACAAAGGGCTATAATAGCTATAGATAGCTTTTGTAGCTAACAATAACTGTTTAAAAAAGTTAGAACATCAACATATATGTAATGCTGATAACAAAGAACATACTGTAGTTTATAAAGGACTTTGTCTAGTATAAAAGACTCTTGTAGCTAGTAAGAACTGTTTGAAAAAGTTAGAATATCAGTACATATTGTTGAAAAGCATTCTGCTTAGTAAGTATATGGCCTACAATTAGTAGTCCTAATTAAGTAGTAAATGTAAAATTTTTATATAGATTAAACTACTACTAATACTACTTGTTCTCTATTGTTGCTCACTATTAAAATATACACTATAATTAAGTGGTTGCTAGTTGCCCATACTGCATCATGCTGCTATGCATTCTGTTCCTTCCAACAAATTATAAGCCCCAGTTACCCTGATCTCTAGTTAGTACTTTTTTAGGCTATTTTATATTGATGAGAAAAACTTGACCAACTCTACTAGTGAGCTGATACCTTGTTACTCTTAGGCCTGTTATTGATTGAGCTAATTCTGAATAACTCCATGTTTATAGAATTCTCTTGTACCTTACATGTGCTAATAGCTTATTACTAATTGGGTTGAACATTTGTACTCTAGATAGTTGCATTTACTCCCTAATTTATGCTGATTATCTTCACTATAGCAATATTCATCTTTGTTGCTACTCTTTCTAAGCTTACTGGTTCTACTAACTACTTCTTCTAAAAGATCTGTGTTAAATCAGCTCTTGCTCTTATTACCTATCCTAGTGCTATCTTTACTACTAAAGATATGCTGAATGCTTTGATACTCTCTTATATCACTGATATAGATAAGGCTACTGGAAAAAACTTTATAAGCTCTTAAGCACTGTTTGTTCTTAATTCCACTTTACTAGAAAACTTGATAATATATGGCCAGTCTGATACTGAGACCATTTAGGCTTATTTATAGACTCTTATAGAAATACCTGGTCCAATGTCAATCTTTAATAACTATCAGAAAACAGCTATATTTCAAATCCCAGTGATCAGAACTTTGCTTTTTAGATTGCTGAGCCTGATTTTTCTTATATGAGACTTGATATAATAATGTTTCTCTTTTCTTATAAGTTGATAATTCATTAAAATCCTTGACTCAGTCTACCCAATCTATATAAACTATTCTTAAATGTGACAATACAATATTATACACTAATATAATGGTTATAATAGAGAACTTTGTAATGTCAAAAGAAATTAATCATATGTATGGCTTCAAGTCAAAACAGAATTGTTCAGCCTGACTTGTCTATTGCTGTAGATTTCTCTAAATATGAAAAAACACTATGTTTTTTGTGTAACTTATGGTAGCTTTTATAAAAATATGATTCCTGGATACTAGTGCTTCCACTTACTTTATACCATTTGAGTTTGACTTTGTTGATATGACACTGAATTATTATGGTTAATTTAAGACTGAAAACTCAAAAGCACACTATCTATAATTACTTATGGCACTGTTCTAATTGAACATGAAATATTTGTCCCTAACAAAGGGACTACTAAAATTACTATATTAAAACTATGGCCAGTACATTATACTTCTGATATACAAATGTATCTTTTCTCTACTAGGCAAAATTTTCAGTATAGATTGAGAGTAGAAGACAATAAAGAGAGTTCTACTTTTCATGACAAGTCTAATAATACTATCTCATTGGCTACTGCTAACCTTTAGGGCAATATCCAGATTGTAAAAACTTACATTCTTAAGTATATTGTATTTAATCTTGTAAGTTTTGCACTTAGATACCTAGACTTTGAAACTTTGGATTGTTGTTCTATACATACCTCTGATAAGATCATATATATAGTTTTTCTAAGAACTGTGTTTACCTGAGTAAGCCTTTAGTATGAATTTTTTCTGGAGTATAGCTGTTTTCTATCCTAATATAATCCTAGTAGTTACACTGTAACTTGCTAGTCTGATAATCAATGAATATAACTCTTATTGAACTTGATCTTTGGTGTTTAACGATAATATACCAAATTAGTACTCACTTTAATTTCAGACTTTATCCACTTATCTGAAGTTATGACCATGTAGCAGACAGATAGTGTAGTATATAAGCTAAAGCCATCTAACAAGTTTGCATTACTGAGCTTATTTTACAGAGTTTCCATACTCTATATATTTCCAAGCTAAATTCTATAGACTTTTATCTTTTAATGTAAACTGTGCCTAATAGTATTATTAGACTTACAGATCTGCTATTGTTTATGAGCAATTCCATCTGCTGAATTCTCTGTTGCAGTCCCATCTGTAAAAAACTCTTTTTACAGTCCAATAGCTTTCTCCCACTATAACTATTTTACCTACTCAGGATTAACTCTAGTCCCACCACTTAGAATATCTTTCAATATGATTTTATGTTTCAGTAATAACTTTGCTGGGGTATATCCACCAAATCCCCTATGGGAACATGTTGCAAGAAGAGTGGCTATTATGGAAAATAGACTTATTTTCATTTTATTTTGCTTTACTTACTTTTTTTTTTTTACTTTTCTTTATTTATAGAAGATATGGTATGAGGTTACATATGTCACAAAGTGTAACTAAATCATAACACATGTCATTGTCACAGCCACATGATTATATGATATATAGTGCAAATAATATTATATAACATAGCAATAGTATGTTGGCCTTATGAAAAGTACAGGTAGTTTAGGGTAGGTTAGTTATAGTGTGCATATATCACAGTATGTAGTATATAAGATAGACTATTTTGTACTTGAGGAACTCTTTTGAGTTCTTGTATATTACTCAATACAAAAGTTATCTTTTGCTCTTACTCAAGGCCTTAAGTCATAATATAATCCTTTCAAAGCTTTTATATGTGTAAGCATTTCCAATATATTTTAACAAATTATATTTGATTACCAGATCAATAGTTGCAAGATTGATTGAAAAATTAGAGAATATATGCATTCTACATCAAAAAATACTATATCTTATACCTAAGAACTTAAGCTACTGTTTCTAATTCTCAAAAAGTGATATTAGAGGTACAATAACAAGAAAGATCTTTCCACTTTCTAATATAGCAGCTAACATTAGGACTATTGAATTTCCACTACCAGTTGGCAAAGTAACAAATCTTTTTTTTCTTATATTAGATGCATGACTGCTATATGTTGTTTGTTTGATGCCTAGTTACAGGTGGGAATTTGAAGAAACTTTCTCATAGCCTCAAGTGCCACTTGCTCTGTCTCAGTTGTCTAACATAAGAAGTCAGTTGTAAATTTTCTATCTTTTGATAATTCTTCTATCTTTTGAATTTTCACTAATATCTACTTTGTTTGAAACAATTAAAGAATTCTGCCAAAATTAGTAGAAAATTAATTAATAATTATTGTTTATAAATATTAGATAAATAGCCATACTTGAGTCTGAGTCAATTTACTGACCACTTTCAAAAATAACTTGTTATTAGCTCTATCACCAAGTTAGTTGCAGAGATTAGCATTAGAGAATTGGTTAAATATAGAGTTATTGGTAGCCTTGTAGGTTAGTCATTTCTTGTACATCATATGAGTGACTGACTCCTAGAAATAGCATAAGACAGTATTTAATATAAATGTATTGGTAAGGTATCTTTTTTCTCTTATTAGTCCTATTTGAGTGTGATATATTTTTTTACTTAATAAGATAGATTAGAATTTGACTATTAGACCATACTTAGAACAAATAGAGAAGTAATGTTACCTTAGGAGACAAAAGTAAGTTCTTGGAGCCATTTTGACATTGAATATCTATCTCTTCATTTTAGGAATTATTGAACTGATTAGAAGCTAGTATACTTTCAGGAAGATTGGATTGATAATATAGAGATATTAATGATATAACAGAAGATGGGACAAATACATGAGCAGTTAAGGGAAGTGAAGAGTATATACTCTGTAATAGAATTTTGAATTTATAATAATACAAATAGTAAGTGGGATCTTCTGATAGTTCTTCAACTTTTGTATATTGATGGGGGAGAGATAGCATAGTGGAAGAGCCCCCTGTCCATGTGTATTATACTTACCTCAAACCTACTTGAGATTATAGGTTCAATTTCTTAGTAATTCTTTGTGTTGGATAACTGCATAAAAAAGGTTAGGGTATTGATACTCCATACATAATTTCTCCTATAGGCATGGACTGCCATCGTGCACTGTGTAATAAACTGTTGACTTAAAAAAAAATTTGTATATTGATAGAGAATAGAAGACTTGTTAGGTGGTAAGAGAGATATATATAGCTTTTTATTAGGATACTGATATAAATAAACCTTTTTTCCTCCTCTGAATGCTTTCATCAAGACTTTTTACTTGGTGCTAGTATTTATAATAGGGTTCAACTAAGTTTTCAGGCAGTTTACTCAAATAACCTACAAAAGCTCTATATATCTGCTTCTTAGTTACATTTAAATATTCAGCTTGTTATACAGAAAAATTTGTATCTTTTCTTATTCCAATGAGTTCTTCTAAGATTGAACAGTGAGTACATCTGATATATATGGATAACTGACAATAATCCTAAATTCCCAGTAATACTTCTATTATCTCAAGACTAGCACATTGTAATATTAAGAAGATATCCTCTGTTGTAAATAAACTATTATTTTTGACAAAAATATAGTTGTACCATAGGATTGTAATGTCATTATAATTAGGATAGTAAGCTCTAGATATTTTTTTTGCAAAAGAATAAGTCACAAAAGCTACTGTTTTGATAATATCTTAATAGAATACATCTAAAATAGAGGTATAAGAGTGTTACAGCTATTTCTAGCACTTGTTTTAGAGTATTGAACAGCAATAGCCATATAATGGCCAATGTTATAAAGACCATATATCTAGCAAGATATGTTTTGAAGTTGAATATAAGTAAGTTCTATATTCTAACTTGGTGATCTTGCTAATATCTCAATAGCAGCCATAAGATATAACAATCTATCTATATAGTTATTTAACCATCTCCTTACCTGGCCTAGATTTAATAGCAGGATTCCATTCATAGCAATTACAATAACAAACTTATCTCATAATGTAGAAATATCTATAATAAGAGTAAGAAATGATTTATAATCATGAAATTTATGATTTTGATAATTACTGACAAAAATGTATCCTGGATTCATGTTAGATAAATCATTAGTAATATATTCTATTATTTTCCATGAATAACTAAGAAAAACATTTCCGATAAATAACTGGTATGTTCACTTCAAAAGAATTTGGCCTATTTCTCTTAATATTACCAACAAAATTTTAGATCCATACTATATAAATTTAGTTTATTATTCATTGTACTAGATAAATACAGAAAGCATTGAAGTTGTATAAGCAATAGAGGAAGTAATATGCTGAAACATAGATAACTTATGAAAGATTGATTCTTTTTCTTTATGATGCTACATTTTCAATACTTGATATCATTTGCATAATGTTCTAGTTCTCTCTTGGCCCATATAAACATGAAACAAGAATAAAGACTGAATAAATAACATTAGCTTGGCAATAATTGGTATAATTTCTATTACTTGGATCTAACTATTATCTACTTTAATTGAAGATAATGCTAAAAAGCACATGATAGGATCTCCAATAAGGTTTCTAAGAGATAGGTCTCAAATATAAGTCCAGACATCTATTAGAAGATCCACAATTTTGAGTGTGTATTAATCAAAGTTATACTTAATGATAGAAGAAGATAGTTGTGTTGGAGGAGAGAAATGTCAAATATCATGAATAAGAGTTGAAATATATACTGGAAAGAGGATGAAATGGTTACCTTTGTCACAGAGCAAGAAAGCTACTAGATAGGACAACATATGGATATAGCTTTGTAAAGCCTAGTTAAATATCAGGATAAAGAGCTCATGTTTGCTTATTCTTTGTATTCAAGTAATGCAATATAGCTTGAGGTATAAGGTTAACAGCAATCATTGCTAGATGGATAATCTATTTAATAGTTTCCTGTTGTATAGGAAACTTATCACTATTTAGTAAGCTCCTTCAGATCAAATCCAATAATGTATTTGGGCTATTGTGTATATTTCAACAGTGGGCTAATGTTTTATGGATCAATAGAATCAAGAGTTACATGACTATAAACCTCTTCAAGGTTATATTCTAGATTACTAATCCAGTTATGATTTATTAATCACTTCAGTTTATAAGATAGTGGATTTACTTGGAAATATATCTGATAATGATTGCTATGAGCAGAAAAAACTGCTCATTTTTCTTTATATATGAGTGTTGTGGCAACCACTAGTTACAAAGACCAATAGCATCACAAATAATAAATCTCTTAACGGCGGATATCTAGTGGGAAATTCACAAGAGAACTCAACAAGGAGCCTCTTCTTAATTAGAGTCCTATTTATACAAATGTCTCATAGTCCGTGCTACCAATAATTAACCCTGCCCTCATGTCCATGCTTCATCCTCATTCTTGCCTCATGTTCTACTCAAGGCCACCATATATACTCTATATGCCCTAACGTCATCTTTCAGACCCTTCCATCATGTTCTAGGCTTGTGACATCACATCATGTGACCTGTCATGTGACTTCCTTGTCATGTACCTCTTCATTGTTCTTCAAAATAAAATAAGAGAAAAAGAAAAAGAAAATCAGAAAAATAAAATAAAATAAAATTGTTTATGTCCAAAGTGTCCTATAATAGTGAGATCTTATAGTGTTTGCACATTGCATCTCCAGATGCATACATTATTGAACATCTATCATATTAACATACAAGAGTCATCATAAAAATATCTAACCCACTTAGTACATCAATACTATATAGCTCTTTAGGTGAAAAGTAGTTGTTATAGATACCAAGCTCAGAGCATATGTTACTGAATTTGGATTCAGGTATTTTGACTTGTAAGACACTGTAGTGAATCCAAATATAGCTAATTACTGTTTTCAAGCAGAGAAAAATTTAACACTTGGAACAACACAATATTTGAACTTGTATCTGATATTGTAGTATGAATTTTTAAAGATGAGAGTCAGAAACCAAGTCCAATTGCAGTAAAAACTGCATTGATAAGTGATTTTTATCAGTATTCTAAATGTATCTAGTTAGTTTTCTCCTATTTGTTCTGTATATTGACTGACATTTTTCATTTTAATCAAGTTTTCATAGTTATGTATTCTACTAAGTTCCAAAACTTTGGTTTCTCCTATCAAGAATAGCATTGGGTATTGCTGAATAGTTTTAGGTCTAGTATAATTTTAGTATTGAATCTGTTAACTGTAGTTTAAAATTTCTAGACATATCTATATCTAGCTAATCTCAAGAGCACTGCTAGTACAACTAGTATTATTTGTAGTCTTTATTTTAGTTGTTTCAATAATGTAGATCTAGAAACCTTTGTAGCATTATTCTTTAGATCAAGTAGAGTGACTTACATTATTTATATCTGTCCAAGTGTTTTCTGCTATTTTCAAATGCTATTTAATAGTCTTTAAAGTTGTGTATGAAATTTTACACATAGGCCAACTATACCTACAGATCAGCTGTCTATCTTTATTACAAGGGATTTTGATATAAAGCCTATTAAAGCAGACAGTTGATATATAAGTATCAAACATAGTTTAAGAAACAAAATTTAAAGATTTTATGAGAGGAAAAGAGAGTGTAGTACTAAAAGCTAATTAGTCTATTTTTATACTATAAGAAATATAGAATATTTTGACTACTTTGTCACTATTCAACAGACTTGAAAATAATATGTTGTATATATACATTTGCTCCTATAGTGATGAAAAATTCCTATCATAAGTCTATATTATGGAGAAACCATGTGAAGATTCAAAAAAGTATGTTTAGCTTTTGCAAATTATTGAATACATAGCCTTCTGAATGAATATCAATAATAATCTCAATATACTGCAAAATATTGGATGATAAAATATTATACATTTTAATAAAGTTACTACTATTTGCAATCCACTTCTGCATTCATTAGAAACCTGTTTCTTGTTGTCTCATTGATTGCTAGCTCCTAACAAAGGGCCAATATATATGTCTTCTATTTATAGTATGTTACAAATCCAATCATTATGTCCTTGGCCTTCTTATTGGTTGTTGTAGCAACTAGGCAAAGACCATAGTGATTCTGTGATATAAGAAATAAAAATGATGGACTTCAATTTTATTTTATTTTATTTTTATTTTCTATTTTATTTTGAATTATTTTACATTTTCTATTTTTAGAACTCTGGAGTTAGGGTTAAAGTGGTCTGTCACACTGTCACACCAGTCATATCTGATGGTATGATAACAACATTGATCACAGAACATGAGAGAAGGAAGTAGAAGGTTTTAGAAGAAGTAATGTCATACAATATGTATACCACATGTGGACCTCATGCCTTACACATGGTCATTTAGGGTAGGGTACACAATAGTTAGCATGGACCATCTGAATAGGTATATAAGGTAGATTACTTTGTAAAGAGCTCTTTATCAAGTTCTCTTATGTTTACTCTAATATAAGAGTTTGATCTTTTATCTCGTGCTAAGGGTTTAAGATTATAACATGTGGAAATGATGGCTTCAGGAAGTCCCAAGAAATATATTCACTTAACAAAGTATAGGGGTACTTATCTCCAGAAAGTTCTAAGAGAATAGAATAAGAACTTCTGAATACAACAAATATCTTAAATACTACTACAGATAAATTTCAATCTAGCAGAACAGTATTGACATAAATAGCAATTTATAATAACCAAGTGATCAGAAACCCAAGTGGAAGTATCTAGAAGAGTTGCTAAAAGAGGAAGGAGCTTATGATAACAACAATAAGAGAAAGAACAGTACTGGAATCTTGAGAATTGCAGCTCAAATTTTGACTGAGAAGAGTATTGGTAATAGTTTAAGGAGAATTATGAAGATTTGCAGAGAAAGAATATTGACTACAAAGAAATAGAAAGACCATAGAGTTTGGTAGTGCTCAAACTTTGGTTAAAGATAAGTCTTCTAACATCTATCTTCCCTTCTAGATTGCTACATCTTGAAGTAATAGTGACTTGGCAGAACTTGATAGTTAAGAATTCTATAGCACAAATAAACCATGGGGCCCTAGGGTTGAGTTTATAAAATTCTGCCACTCTATCTAGTATAAACACTTCTGAAGTATATTCTATAGCCAAGTGTTTCTTGTCATTATATTAAAATTCTGCTGCTGATAACTATTCTGTTCAATTATCTTGTTGATAGTTAACATAATGTTGCAAGAATGCTTCAACTTCTTGATTCATCCTCTCTGTTTGACCATCTGTTTGAGGATAATATACTGTTGATAATATCTGTTTTTTTCTCTAATATTCTGCTTAGGTCTTCCATGAGATTTCATGTTCAACTGAATTAAAAGCCAGAGGGAGTAACGAGATCTCTCTCTACTAACATAAATTTATTTCTAACAACTCCAGCCTATCTCTCTGTTTATACTCTGTAAAGAATCTTAAGTAATATTCCAACTCTTAGTTTATTTATTCTGTCTGCCTATCTGTTTGTGAGTAGAATACCATCAATAATCTTGTCTCAATTTCCAACATCCTGTTCAACTCTTTTGTTAACTCATAGTAGAGTAGAAGTTAAACAATTGTATAAAAAACCTAACTTGGTACTCCATAAATTTTCTATATATTGTTTCCATAGATTTTGAATATTTCCTCCAATGTTGTTGTTGCTTTAAGTCTGATTATATTTGTAAATCAATCTATTATCACCACTATTATATCCTTGTTATTTGATCTTGATAGTGATCTGATGATGTCTATACTAATTTCTTGCCATGGTCCTTGAAATTTTTCAAAAGAGTAAATCTCTTCTGTTTCCTTCATGTGTTGCATCTTGTTCTGTTAATATTTAGTATCACTGAATATACTTCTTGATACCATTCTATATTTCTGGCAACCAATATTTTTTCTTGACTAATTCAAGTATCCTTTGTTGTTCTGGATATCCTACATCTACTGGTTTGTGATTCTTCTATAGGATTTGTTCTCAAAGTTTCCAGTTATTTGGAACATAGATTCTTTCTTCTATATATACCACTCCATTATTCTCCCATGCTTGCTCATATTTCTTATCTAATTCTTTCTATACTTTCTTTATGTTATTCTTTTAAATTTCTTCCAGAAATATGGTTTTGTTTACCAGCTAGTTTTCTCTAAACATTGCTATCTCCACTTCTGTGTTAAATTTTATTGTCCATAGCTTATCTTTGAGCATTTTGAGAGATAAATTGTAGAATGAAATTGTAATCTTGTATGTTATCCATTAAGTTTGTGTGGTTCTCTAAAATATTTGAGATTTTCATAGTCAGTCCAAACTTCAAATTTTTCAGTGGTATCTAGTAGATATTGTTTTTATTTTGTCAAAGCTTTCACTATGGTCAGTAGTTCTTTATTATATATCTTGTTATTTCTTTCAGCTACTTGCATTATTCTTAATAAGAATGTAATTGGTTTCTATTTTCCTTTTTATTCCTAAGATAAAGCTCCTCCAATAGCATGTTCTAATATATCTGTTTCCACTTTGAATTTTCCTTCTCTTTTGCATAGAGCAAATACTGGTTGACTTGTGATCTTTTCCTTTAACTCTTCAAATACCTTCTAATGTTCTTGTTTCCATTTCTGCTCTTTCTTTTCTTTGAGTTCATTAAGAGGTTTCACTGTATAACTGAAATTATTTATAAAATGTTTGTAAAAATTTGTGAACTCCAAGAAGCTTTCTACTTCTTTTATTTTGGTGGGAGTTTTCCATTCCTTGACTACCTTGACTTTATCATTTTCTATCTATACTTCTTCTTATCCAAGTATCACTCATAATATGGGTATTTATTCAGCATCAAAATTGCATTTTGACCATTTAAAACAGGAATTATGTTTCTCTACCACCTTCAAAAATTATATAGTTCTTTCTTCCAATTCTTTTTTGGTTTTGGCCAGTATGACAAAATTATCCATATAGTTTGCCAGTACTCCCTTATATACTTTTGGTTTGAACAGTCCTTTATTTGTTAAAAATGCTACTTTCTATTTGTCTCCTTCTTTGATTTGTATGTTATTGTATTTCCTGATAAGATTTAGTTTGTTGAAGTATTTCATATCCTTAAGCTTGTCAATTACTTCTCTAATAATATCTTGTCCTTCATTGTATGCTGGTTCAACTTTCTGTAGTTCTATACTAGCTATAGAGATTTGTTCTTCTTTGGAATGTAAAAATATAATGTTGTATATCTCAAACTTGATTCTACTATAAGCCCTGCCTTGGGTTGTTCTTCCAACTATTAGTTTAACACTTTGTTTTCCTTGACTGTCATTGTGTAGGCTTTGGCATTTAACTCATTTAGCATATTTTCTAGTAAATTAATTTTATGATCCTATTCTCTTCTTTCTAGTATTTTTTCAAATTTCTTCTTTTTGAACAAGTATGTGAATGGTCAAATATATTCTAGCAGATCCTCTGGGTTTGTTGGGTCTGATTCTTTGCCTTTTTCCTAGTATTATTTATCTGTTTCCTCCTGGTCCTTGATGTGAATGTAATATCTTGGTGCTGTGTTCTGTATTCTTCAAGTATCTTGTAAACTGTATTGTTTCTTTGTCCCAATCTACTTCTGAGTTGTATTTCATTAACTAGTTATAACCTAAGAACATGTCTATACCATTTAATTCTGTGACTGCTATATCAATATTTTTCATATATCTGTTAATTTCCAGTTCTAGTAATGCATATTTATTATATTACTTCTCTATTCTTGGTTCTATCTGAATTCAAAATCTTGAATGACTTATCCATTTGTTCTGTTCTTTCTTGACTAGTTATTTAATGATCCCAGTATAGGTATATCCTGAATCAATCAGTGTCTTGAGCTGTAGTTTTCTTCTGTTTGACATTTTCACATTTGTACACATATTGAGTTCTCTCTCTTTGTTTTCTCTTATTTATATTAATTTAGTGATTCACTATGTACAGAGATCTATTATACTGTATTTACTCTGAACTTCCAACAAAACTCTCCTCATTGTCATTATCTTTATCATCTGATTCCTCCTGTACACTTCTATTTTTTATCTTTTTATTTGACCTATAGTCATTTGCAAGGTGTTCCATTCCTGGTCTCCCTTTCTTTCCTTATTTATTTTAGCAATCTTTTGCTATGTATTCATAAATATTACAACTAAAGCATCTAGGCTTTCCATCTTTGTCATAGTTATTTTTAAACTTCCCAATATTCATAGGTGCTTCTCTTCCTCTATGGATAGTTTCTATTTCTATTTCTATTCTATAATCTTGCCTATCTTTTATAGACTTGTATTCTTATCTGTTGTGGCAACCACTAGACACAAAGTCCAATGATCACACAACGAGCAAATCTCTTAAAGTAGATATCTAGTGGGGATTTCACAAGAGAACTCGACAAGGAGTCTCTTCTTAATTAGAGTCCTATATATACAAAGTCCTCATGGTCCGTGCTACTAATAATTAACCCTGCCCTTATGTCAATGCTCCTTCCTCATGTTCGCCTCAAGGCCACCATGTTGTGTTCATGTGCCCTGACATCATCTTCCAGATCCTTCTACCACATTCTAGGCCTTATGACATCACATCATGTGACATGTCATGTGACTGCGATGTCACGTGCCTCTTCATCATCACTAAAAAGAAAAGAGAAGAAATTTAAAAGAAAAGAAATATAAAATCAAGAAAAATAGATAAAAGAAAAAGAAAAATGTTAATGTTCAAAGCGTTCCATAACATTATCTAAGTGAGATGATTACCACCTTTTATTCCTTGAGTGACTTTGATACTGTTATGGGTAGGTATTCCAATACAGTCTTAATCATATTGCTCTTGATATTTTTCTTCAACAAAAATATTAGATATATATCATCTATTTCAAATTTTATAGCCATGTTATATCCCAAACTCTGAAACATGTCTGAAACATGTTTGACTTCAATATAACATCAAATCCCCACGGTTATTTGGCCTTATTTGTGCCCAAAACTCCGTCAGTAGTTTGGTACTTTATAATAGACTTAATTCCACCAAAAGTCCACAATTATTTTGCTTTATTTGAGTCAAAATCTGCAGTCATATTTATCTTTGTCTGTTGCCTAATTATCTCCTTCAAACTCTGCAAATTTACTCAGACTTTATGTGGAGTTTTCCCCTCTTGAAATCTGAACTCCTATGTAGTATTTTACTAATGAAACACTCACTCAGAGATCTGTTTTAGTTACTCCTTTTGTTAATTTATGTGTTAAAGGCTGGTGACCCCTTTGTAATAGTGATATATTTTTTTCCTTGTCTAAAAGCTTCAATTTTCCATTCAGCATCTATATTAGAATCACAAAGGATGGACTTAGTTTTATTCTACTTTGATTTTTATTTTATTTTCAATTTTGGGATCTAGGATTAGGATTTAGTGTAATGTCATATGTCACTGTCACATGCTGTCACATGACATGATTCAGTATTACACATCTGTCTCTGTCACACTATTATATGATCATATGTCATAATAGAAGATAGTAAAATGTTCTGAAAAGAATAATGTCATATAACATATAGTATACATGTTAACTTTAAGGCAAATGCATAGTCATTTAGGATAGGCTAATAGTAGTGTAGCATGGACCACCAGTCTAGAGTATATAAAGTAGATAATCTTGTACAGTATTCTCTATTAAGTTCTCTTATGTTAACCTAATACAAGATTCTTCTTATTGACCAACTCTAAGGTTTTTGAGTTGTAACAATCTGCTACCTTGCTTTTGTCACTAAACACTGTCTTAATCTTTTTGATGAAGTCATTCCAATCTTAGATATTATGTTCTTCTAGCTAATTTATCTTTTTCTCTATATAAAGTTTTGCCATGCCTCCTCTAAGTCAGGCTAGTACTGCAGTGATCTTATTGTCTATAGCTATTACTTTGTTACTCTTGAGGAATGATTAGATTTCTCTCTACTAGTCTTTGAACTTTATCTAGTTACCATAAAACCACTCTGAATTTAGGACTATACTCTTCAGTATAACTACCTATGCTGTTTTATTGTAAACTACTAGTGCTAGTGCTGTTAAAGTGCTATTTCTGTAGTTTTATTTCTGTCTGAGGCATAGTCTTCAGTAATCCTCAATTCCAATATCTCTTCTAGTGTCTCAATACCATCTTGGCTTTGTCTGTCCATCTTGTCTATCTATGATATCTATCACAGTATTCTGTGTCTGTTCTGTCTTCTAACAGTTTAACTATTTATTTGTAGTCCCACCACAAAGTTGTTTTAATAGCTCTTCAATGGCCTAACCACAATGTACTCTTATTTTGCAAGGTGAGTCTGATAATGCTTTACCAAATGTTATAGTTCTAAGCTTGGATCAGGTTGCAACTTAGGCAAAGATTTGAGAAAGGAGTAAGGAGATAATCAATTGGTAAAGTGTAAAGATATAGGACTGTATCTACTACTATATATATCTAGTGACCATAAGAAATAAGTATAGTGCTCTTAAGGAAACAATAAGGAAAACCAAGGAAAATATACAGATGTTGTAACTATTATATGAGGTGCTGACTAATACAACATGTGAAAAGTACAAGATATGGTTAAATATGAGTTACAAGTGAAACACATGTCTAGATTGAGATAAACATGAGGTAAACCACTATTAACCATGAGATATCAATTTTAATATAGGAAACCTTGTTCTGATAGTAAGAAAATTAATCCAAAACTAACCAGATATATATAGAATAAAAGCTTAGAAAGGCTTTTTCTATCTATCAATTACTATTAAAGTCTGGTAGAAGTAAGAGGTAGAGTTGAGAGTAGTGAGGGAGATTCTGAGATATAGAAGTGTTGATATGGGGAAAAGGTCTTAATATTAAAAGAGGGAATATACTTATGAATGTAGGAGCAAGGTTAGATATTAATATGTAATATGTGTAGATCATAAAGTTAGCTCAGAAGGCTAGTAAGAATGTTGTTAATGTTGAGTTCTGAAACATACTAGCACTTGGTTATCTCTCATTGATAATATTAGATAAAGCCCAAGGCTTTATTGGTATTAATAGGATTCATGTAATAATTGCTCAAAGTAAGCATTATCTAAGAAGTAAGAAATAGGAAAGAAAACTGAGATATGAGGATAGGCAATCCTAAACTGTTAGACTGGATTAATGTTTTAAGATTCCAGAGAGGAGAATTCTGTTATGTTATTAAGTAAACTAAGCAAAGTCTACAAATTGTATAGAGATTATGATCTTCAGAAGAAATTTAAGTTATATTATCTATAAGAGAGACAAAATAGAGTATACTTTCAAAAGGAGCCTAAGAAGACAGAACAAGGTCACCTAAAGGTAGCAGCTATCATAAGTATAGCTTATTCTAATAGTACTGAGGTAATCAGATAATGATAACAATCAGATAGCTATGAATCTTGATAAAAATATCTAAAATGTTATCTAGAAGAGTAGGAAGCATAGAATAGTAATAATGGAAGTGGTTGCTGTTGATAGTATATAAGATAGTAGTATTGTATGCTTGTAGCAGAGCTCTTAATAGTAATCAAACATTATAGGCTTTCTGTAAGATTTAAATTGGGTGTTAAACACTGTGAGCTTTCTGTAGGATTTTGAATTGGCAGCAAAAATTTTCTTATAACAAGCTAATTTAACCAAAAATGATTATGTTTAGACAGTTAGAAACTTTGATAAAAGTATCTGGAATATTAGCTAGAAAAGAAAAGTGGTTTATGGGTAATGTTAGATAGAATAAGACAATGATGATATACAAGACTGTATTTAGTGGGTTTTGGGGTTTTAAAGTAGAGGTAGCAGTATTTGGTGTTTATGGTCTAAGAAAGAGAACTTTCATAGGCTTCACAATAAGTATCAGTGTTGTTTGTGTATTTGAATTTTGTAAAAGGACTATTTTCTTTTACAAAAAGTGTCAAGAGTATAGTATGAAGTGTATATATAGTATTAGCCACATATTAAAGCTAAGATTGATATTATGTACTTTTAGTGTAACTGGTTCAGTGGCTGGTTTGTTTTTAATAGAGAGATAGATAAAATAATGAAATAAATATATCTGGGGAAGAAAATTCAAAAAAAGTTGGAGATAATAGATCAAATTTCTCTAGAGATAAAACAAAGTAATGTTATCTACTTACTCTATCTCACTTACACTACTAAGCTCTTTACTACAAAACTTATTATTGGTAAGTAGTTGTCAGTTGTCCACACTCCATGCTGCTGTATATTATGTTCTTTCAACAGGTTATGAACTCCAGCTATCATCTTTCTGAATTAGTGCTTTTTTAAGCAGCTTTTCATTAATAAGAACTTGACTGACTTTACCAGTAAGCTAGTATTCTGTCACTTCTAGGCCTGTTAAGAATTGAGCTAATCTTGAATTCCTTCATGTCTACAGGGTCTTCTTATACTTTACATGTACTAGATAGCTTATTGCTAGATAGATCAAATATTTGTGCTCTAGTTGGCTGCATTTACTTTCCAATTTATAATAATTTACTAACCAAGTCAATTATTTGTGCTTCTTTTAGCTATATTCACTTCCTGACTTATTTTGATTGGATTGATTATTTATGCTTTAAAATCAGCTACATTTACTCATTTACACTACAATCAGTTTGTTACAATCAATTCCTCATACTTTACAGATATTCACTTCATGTCTATATTTTATTAGTTAGTACCTCATATAGTAAGAGAGATATCCTCATGTGGTTCTCACTTTCTACTCATTGTCTTCTCAAGGATATCTTCATTATTTTTCATAGTATATAGGTATATATAAGTAAATATAGTCCTATATCTTTATACTTTACCAATTAATCATTCTTCTTATTCATTCTCAAGTTTTTGCCTAAGTTGCAACCTGAGTCAACCTTAAAATTGTAACATAGTCTCCAAATTGTCTTTATTGATAACAATAGCCAAATTAGCCACTGTGCTTTTTTTCTCTGATAGATCAGTGAATCACTAAATTTCTTAAACTAGTCTATTACAATGGCTACAATAGAGAACTTTGAATTGAGTAGAGTTAAAAAATACAGTGAATCTCTCTTGTAAAAATACACTTTCCTTTTGTGTAAGAGTAAAAACATATCTTATAGCAACTTCTTGAAAAATAATTTCTCAGATCTTAGTGCTTCTTTCTAAGAGAGTAAGAAATAATATATCTCAGAAGATTTTCTTAGGCAATATAAGCCCAAAAATATTACACTTCCATGTATTTGGTTGTGAAGAATATGTATTTCCTCCCTGATAAAGTCAGTACTTCTTTAAACCACTTTTTAAATAGTTAGTGTTTTTTTAATCTGCTTGCTATAATAATCATCATATTTATAAGATTAAATAATTCACATACTATATACAATAAAATATCATTTTCTGCTTTATAAAATACTATCTTCAATAAGAAATACTCCTTTCTAAATCCACTGACTCTTGTATAAAAGAGCATAAATTATATGATAAATTATTGAACAGAATGAGTCTAGAAACAGAGTTATTAGTGTCAAAACTATGAACAGTAGACTTTATTTCATTTTTTAATTTTCTAAATTCTTTTATTTTTGGAACCTAGGATGGTTAAGGTATGACAGTCACATGTTACAGTCATGGTTTCCAATAGTAAGCTTACTGTGAACATCTGACCTCAATTTCTTCTTCCTTGCCCCTCATATACATATATATATCAATAAAATAGAGCTTAATTTTCTATTTCCATAACTAGTATCTCTTCCAATCTCTACTTAGCTGTAGTAAGTGGAACAAGCCTCACTTAATCCACAATCTCATTCTTAACATATGAAATAAGACTCTGAGGTAGCAGTGCTACCATCTTCTTACTCAATTTCTATTCCACCTTATATACTTTAACTATCATTATGATAGACTAATTCTCTGTTCTATGGACTTGAAGTAGCAATTTGCTATCATTTGCCATAAGAAGGGTTTCAGATGAGTTTTGAACATAAGAGTCAATGTATCAATTACTAGTTGCTAGGTGAAAGTAAGAAAAAGAGTATTATATTGAGTGTAATTATTTACCTACTACATATATATAAGAAATAATAAGTACCAAAAGTATTGGTATGCATATAGCTGTCAAATGCTATGCAAGAGTATTAGAGAGAAGTCACTTTACATCTCCAAGAGCCTGTATATCCCTGAAAAAAATAGAATTCAGTTTTGTTTGTCTGATTAGACCATTGTGATTACAAGCACCTTAAACCAATTGTAGTTATTTGATTAAACAATAGTTCAACATTAAAGATCTCTTCATGATCATAATATCTCTATTTGGTCTTGTTTCTATTTGAATATGCTAGTATATCTAAATTTACTATAATCTTTTTTGTTCTAGCAAAAAGCTGGTCATTACAATTATGAATACCTCTGATTTTATTTTTATCATAAACATACCTTGACAGCTTGTAATGAAGTTTAAACTTATGGATTAAATATAGTAAGATTTGCCCCATTAATTGAGATAGTACTCTGAGTACTTTCCTATATCCAACTGGAGACCTAAATATTAAAAGGAAGTATCATATGCCAAGTCTATCTATCTGGAAAATACATCTCTATAGTGATACTATCTTATTAACATCTAATCTACAAGCCTATCTTTCTTACAACATGCTCTTGCAGCGGTAATGTAATAATCTGGATA
>Ga0157363_1000247_pt1 | contig 42389 bp, 22 predicted proteins | sample AttsexASBM1_FD_111477 | JGI IMG/M metagenome (GOLD analysis project Ga0157363, IMG submission 111477) | Fungus gardens microbial communities from leaf cutter ant in Ribeirão Preto, State of São Paulo, Brazil - Atta sexdens ASBM1 | ecosystem: Host-associated > Fungi > Mycelium > Unclassified ... | reverse complement strand
GCGTGCGTGCGTGCGTGCGTGCGTGTGTGTATGTATGTATGTATGTGTGTGTGTATATATATATATATATATATATATATATAGGGTGCTTTTCAATTGTAATATCCTTAGACACTTTCGTGCACACGACGACACAAGTTACATTTCAATTGTCCATTATCGTCGACACAACACTACACATCTATACTCAGTCAAGGGCTGTGTAAGCTTGTATTTTCTAGTAACAATTACATGTTACTATAATGAGGTTGAATGGCTGACACTTTTACTTTTTTTTGTTTAATACAGACAGAAAAAGCTACATTTAATCTAACTCTCTCCGAACTCATCTCAATCGTGCACAGCGTACACATTCTGTTCCAATCAAATCTTGCACAATGTTATGCTTTGTGCATTCTTATATACGTTTGTGTTAAGATGTGTTAAGCAATTGGAAAGCACTCATTTTTTTCCTTCATCCTTTATTACTTTTAATGAAGATACTGATTTTTATTCAATTTGTGAAAAAAATGAAATTATATGAATATTGCGTTAATATGATATACATGGTATGCAATTTCATACAACAAATTTTTGAGAAATTAGTTGGTGATATTTTTTTTATTGAAAACTTTTTTATGGACATCGTTTTGTACATATGAACAGTATATTCTTACATAATCAATACAATATCTTAAATAATCTGAATAATCAATGTCAATTTTCTAATACATATGCCAATATTTTCTTGAGTCTGTAGCAAAAGAAAATACATATAATTCTTTATAATCGGGTGAAAGAAGTGTCAGGGTCCCCGAAAATCATAATTGTTAATAATAAGAAATAAGCATGGGTATTTTTGAAAGAAAAATGAATTAGACGCACCAGAATGAATATAATTGAATATAAAATAAATAAGTAACATCGTTTCCAGTTGAATGAAGGCCCACGGAAGTGCCCACGCTATTGGCCTGACGATGAAACCGATTATGATCACATAAGGGTCCGTTACATCCGTAGTGAGAGTTGTCCATATTACACGCGTCGCGAATTTTGCATTTTGAACACAAAAACTGATGAAAGTGGAGTCGTAAAGCAGTATCAATATCATGGCTGGCCAACGGTGGAGGGTGAAGTACCTGAGGTGACGCGCGGTCTTATTGAATTGGTAGATCAGACATTGGCGAACGACACCGAGACGAGCGGCTCGTTGGTCGTGCACTGCAGTTACGGATCAGATCGGAGTTCAATGTTCGTGGCTCTTAGCATACTGGTCCAGCAATTGCGCACTGAGAAGCGCGTAGATATTTTCACAACGACGAAGAAATTGCGTTCTCAGCGACACGGCATGATCAGCACCTTCGTAAGTGTCATAATTTTCATAATTTCTCCATATTTATCTCTATATTTTCCATATCGTGTTAAAGAATTTAGTATTATCTATGAAGTTTGACATAAAAAGTTGGCTAGTCTATTTAAAAAGTAGACAATAACAGTTAATATTTTATTACAACATTGAAATATGTAAAGATGAAATATGTACTAGATATCTATATTTTTTCCATTTTCTGTCATCCAACTTTTTTTCAATTATTTATGATGAAAATAAATTACAAGTTTGAGGATTACAATTAAATATTATTTATCATATTTATTATATTATATTATATATTGTATTATATATTGTAATTGTATTTTGTGTATAATATTTATCATTATACATGTTGTTAGGCGCAATATGAGTTTCTTCATCGTGCCATCGTAAATTACTCGGATCTTCACAATTTAGTCGATGATGAAACGGCAGCATAATGTTTGAAAATTAGCAGCAAGAGCGAGACTAAATTGTTCTAAATTGTTTGGGCGGACATGTGCGCGAAAAAGTTCCGTGACAAGTGTCCGACGATCCACGAACGTTCAAATAAGCGTACATTGCCTCAACCAAAGATGAATAAACGTCGATAAAGATCATTAATGTCATCGTCATCATCATTATTATCATCATCATGTAAACGGGAAGTGGATCGCGATGCACAAAGCGGATCTAAAGACTTGTACATAATATGTTCGCAAATTTTACATGTGCTGACTATAAGTTAAGTGTGAAAGAAGAGCATTGATTTGAGATTAATTAAAAATCATCGTGGTATTACTACGTGAATTTCCGACATCGTTGGTGAAAATCTTAAAGTGCAGTGATATTGTCACGAAACACCGTTATGAAGCTTATTTTTATTGATAACCTAACGATTTAGCCAGAGCATATTGTAGCCATAGTGTGACAAAGTTTTAATATCGAAATTTAACATAGGCACGAATGCTCTTGTCAATATCCTGCATACGGCTGTACAGCGAAGCTGAGACACAGGAAGAAATGGATATACTTGTATAGGTATGATAATTCATTCTTCTGCCAAGTATATGAGATATGGTCTGTAACTTTGAATCATTTCGCTCTTGCGAATCGCAATTGAAGCTAAGTAATGAAGGAGACATCATGATGAATAATCATGATTATTCGCATAATTCGTGACCGATCCCGAAAACTTTCCGTTAATGCGTATTATCCTGGCATTTGCTACAGGATGTTCTATTTTGACTAAAATAAAGAGATAAAATAATGAGATAAAATTCGATCAGCTTCGTTTGCGGGAAGCCTTTCGAAAGGAAGCGTCTTCTGTAACAATGCGCGACGTTGCTATTTTACGATCTGTCACAATAATAATACTAACTATTGTGTGCGTGTTGCGTCTATATGTTCTTCAGCACACAATGTAGAGTTAAATTATTACGATGTATTACGCATATCACGTGTGCACTGATTCCTCTTTTAAAAGAAAAAAGAGACTGATAGTCTTATTCAATTTGAAATACATGCGAGCACTTCGTTTACACAATATTTAGATTTCGCTGTGAATTGTAATATTGCTATAGAGAGATGATCCTTCTCTTTTCCATTTTTATTTTTCATATTTGGGAGAAAGTTTGTAATACATATGCGATATATGTGATGTGTTTTTTCCACGCGCGATGATACGAAAATTATGTTCATGATTTAAATTGAATGGGCTGGGCAAAATATTCGATTACGATTTAGAGATCATAATCGATAGTGTCTAGGTTCTAAGACAAGCGAACGACATCATATATCAAATATAAATGCGATAATATCGTATTCTAAACTCAAAATATCACTATGAAAAACATTTGAAAGATATATTTCGAAAATAAGATATACAGATGTGATTTAACAGTAGAATATGATTAAGAATACAAAATACAGAGCGTGATTTTCCATGTGCAGTCGCTAATTAGCATTCGAAATACTGCTCAACCTTGCGAGAAAGATGAAAAATTGATGAGATTAATAAAAAGGAAGAATGGAAAAATGAGAGAAAGAGAGAGGGGGAGGGAAGGATTATATACATTTATTTCTCCACAAGTTTGTTAGTTCTAGTCAAGTTTCAATATGTGCGCTATCAATAATGCCAATTTTTTGCAGGAGACAGAAGGCAATCAATTTATAGCATTTTCCACTGGTGAAACTAGTGCAATACTAGTTTTACTAGTTGCAATTGAATGCAATTGAGATCAGTTTTTATATTTTCAGTGTTAATAAATAATTTAGTCTTTTTAAGGTTATGAAGTTTTCGTGACAATATGTAATTAAAAGGATTAAATTATTTATTAACGCTGAAAATATATGAATTGATTTCAATTGCACTCAATGTATCAGTGCTGCACTAGTTCTTCCAGTGGAAAACTATTAACTCTTAAGTATTGAGGTAAAAAATAGTGACACTTACCGAGGTTGGTCCCTGAGATACCGATTAAAAAAAAACTGAAATAAAAACAGAAGATTTTATAAATCTATGTTCTATAAATCTATGTGTTATTAACCCGGGAGTGGTCGCGCTATGGTCATTTTGCCGTATTCTTCCGTTTTCTATTTATAGCTTTCAATTTATTGGCACTATTACATTTTTACCTTTACGTAAATATTTGTTAATATTTTTTTCATATAGTATGCGAAAATAGATGACGTAAACACGCTTATATCTACATAAAATTTGATATGTTTGTTAACGATCGGTCTAAAAGACCATAGCGCGCGCATTTACGTTAGTCTTTTTTTTCTTTTATTAGTCAGTCCGACCGCGATCTGGCTATAAACTATTTCAAAAATGCAGATAACAAATTCAAAAAAGAAAACAATCACGAAAAAGCTTGCAAAAATTAGAGTTGATGCAACACCCAAGTCGAAATGGAATATGTCCCGGTACACAATAGTACGTAAACTCACGTTAATTAGCGTTTGTCTCTCATTTTTCTTACTAATTATATAATAATTATAATCATATATGTATTCTAGTTATAACACATATATGTGCGGAAATATATTTAGTCAAAATGACCAAAACGCGCCTACTCTCTTAATCAATTAATCATTATATTATAAATCAGTTTTTATGAAAGTACTGAAAATGAGACAGATATGGCGTTTTATTATTTTTTTCATGTGATCCCATGGACCAATCTCAATATTTGAGGATTAATTACGATTTATATCGCGTCTTGATTGTTTCCTCGCAGCTTTATTCCATTTTAAGATTCTTCTATGAAAGAAGTAATGTTTCTTTGATTTTTAAAATTATTATTAAAATAGAAAATATTTTAATATATATAATTGCGACATTATTAAATCATGAAATTCTTCACCAAATTTCACCAGGAGATGAATGAAATTGACAATTAACGTTAAAATTATATAAAGTATTGACAAAAAGCTATTCTTGTATTTATGTTTTTTAAATAATTTATTTTCCTCTTTTTAACGAATTTATTTTTTTAAGATTTTTATCTTTTTTCAAGAATAATTTATATTTCCTACAATTATAAATTGGTAGGAAAAAATCTGTTAATAATAGTCTGTTAATAATAGTCTACAATAATATTAGATTTTCAAGAAATCTGATTTTAATATTATTGTATGATTCGCATTGAAGAATTCATTTTAATATTAAACGTGCGATATATAGATAAGTTCTGCCTTATTACGCGACAAGTAGACACATTAGTTTTTATACTAATTATCGCATAAATAATTCGCTTCAATTTTGTTATAGTTGATAGCGACCCCCTAAAAAAGATAGGAGGAATATCCGCTGCCTGTATTTATAAATAAATAAATAAATAAATATATAGGGTGTCTCAAAAAATAGCGATTTGAATACTATACGCAAGAAAGTTCTTGAAAAATTAAGTAAAAGTGAAAGTATACATGTATATGTATATATATATATGTATATATATATATATATATATATATATATATATATATATATAAAATTCACATTGAATTATTTAAAAACGTTAAAGCTCCAGCTTCAACTGGTATAAGTATTTAATTTCTAGTTCATATTAGTTGTGTTCTCATGTACAATCTAAAATAAAATTCTTATGTAAGTGTTATTTATACATTTTTATTTTAGACGGTACTTTTTGAGATAAGAGGATTTTGAGAAGTTTATACAGCCAGTTACAGACTATGTTTAGATAGTCACCTGTCTATGAGTCCGTGTGTACGGTCCATAATAATATTAGTGAGCGTTAATGAATATGGCGCGTTCATTAATACTCACAGGTGATCATCTAAACATAAATTATAATTAATTCCTTACATATCTCAAAAATTCTGTTTAAAACAAAAATTTATATACAAATTACTTTTTTATTTAATTTTTTGAAAACTTTTTTGTTATTGTATTTTGAGTTGCAAATTTTAGGATATCCTGTTTATACATTGTTACTATCGCTTATCGCTGTTACTATTTGTATCGATGAATGGTGTGACAATACTTTTTTTGTGCTCCCTCTCGATAATGTTATATATTTGTTATATATACGTTTTCTGCAGGTTCGTTCTATTCTTAGTTATTATTATCTGCCATAATTATTCTATATCTTTTCGGTTAGATTCACGAACAACAGCGACACAAATGATTGCAAAAAGAAAAGAGTTGTGTGAATACATAAAACTTCATATAATCTTTTTTTTTATTACATTTCTGTTTTATTACATTCTTAACCTTCCACGAACCAGATGGAAAATCAATATGAATCATATGTAGATATATCTCATACCTCGTGCTATATTAATTAGTATGATTGATACGCACTCTCCAGTTACACAAAATGCGCGCGGCACTTTTTAAGAAGTTATAGAAATTCATCTTGCTGGGAGAGGGGGGAAGGGGGGGAGGGGAGTATATCAAATCCTACCCGGTTCGCGAAGGATTTAATAAGAATAATTATTAATAACATCATATAATTTTTATTATTAATGACATAGGGCAACATGGGCAAAATTGTTTGAATCATTTTAGCTATTTCTAATGTTTCTTGCTTGTTTAATATGAATACATTGTCTAAATTTGGCTACCGTGTCACAATTTTGAGCAAAATGCCATTAAGGAGATTTGACTATCGAAAACCAACTTAAAGACTTAATTTTTTTATATAATATAAATAAATACTGTACAAATAATTCCACGATTTCAACAATATTGATCGTATAGTTTTCTTGTAATATTAATTCTTGTAATATTATTCTGAAACTGATCATTTTAAGCATATCGCTTATGGGAGGCGATCGTTCCAAAGTAGATAATCACCGATTTAATACACACTCAGAACTTCTAAATCAACTTAGAACTTCTAAATCAACTTCTAAAACTAGGAATTGACACATGAAATATCAACAATTGTGTACAAAAAAGAAAAATCAGATTTTGCTGTATGGATTAAAGCTTTATTGTTACAAAGTTTACTTTTACTTCCTCACGGATCGCATTAGTAGCAATAAACTTGATAACGCCCTAGTATACAGCTGATACGAAGTCAATTTTATATAACCTAGAATCTATTTCGACGTAAAGAAACAGATATGAAAATAATATAAAATCAGTCTTTATATCGATTGTGAATTTCTCCCTTATTATTCGCCATAGCCGATCACTGCCCGCATCATCGCAAAATATCGTAAAATGCAACGTTGCTACACTCGACCTTCCGAGTCGTTGACAATCTCATACATTTGTTAATATTTTATACACTATAATAATTTACTAAAAATATAGCATGAATAGTATCCACAATTCATTGTATTAATATTGTACATGATTTGAAATCGTTTTAATGACAATTTATTTCAGTCGCATTTTTGATTCCAAAGTAATAGTGAATCTCCTTAAAGAGGCAAAAAACGATAGTATATTTTTAAGACTATAATCTTTTTATTATATTTCGCTTTGTCAATTTTATGGTAAACTTTAACCTTTTAGGGACACCTCTTCGATGACTTTGATCTTGTCATAATGTTGTAAAGGTAAAGGTACTGATCATACAACTTTTCCTTACAAATTAATCGGTGGTTTCTTATAGTAAGTCTTTCTAAGATATAATTTAGATCTTCGCCTTAAAATGATTCCCTGTTATCAAGAGAAATGAAAGTTGAACACCTCTGAAGCAGGGTGGGGAAGAGGTTGTTTCGTCTGGAAGTCGCTTCACGTGAAAGTCGTGATATACAGAAAATAATGAAATTTTGAAAATGAGTTTTTTGTAAATATATCTCGAAAACTATAAGAGCCACCGATTAATTTATAAGGAAAAGTTGATCAGTACCCTTTACCTCTATAACATATGTCAAGGTTAAGGCCATCGAAGAGATGTCCCCTAAATGTAAAGAAATACCTTTTAATTTCTTTTTGATTTAATATGTTCTGATTATATTTTTGATACATGTTTAAGTGTTAAATTTTTAAAATACAATAAAAATATTGCATCACACAGTTATTTAATTTACACGTTAATTTTTTTATGCTCTATAAAATATAAATGTGGATTTAACATTGTACGGTGAAAAAATTTATTTACTCTTCCATGAGAATAAAACATTGATAGATGCTGCACCCTAAAAATCGAAAAGCAAGGCACAAAAGTAAAAGCTACAAACTTCTCTGACAAAAGAAGAAGGAATTTACTAAGCTTTTTACGTAAAATTTAAACATAAATAATCGAGTTATTGTATATAATTTTTATAAAGTTTTTGTAATCTATTTTAAATATATTTAAAATATATTTTAAGAGTTAATTTTTGTAATAGAATTGTGGGCGATGGAGCGAGATTTTTTTTTTGAATTTGGCTCATCAAATTCCTATAAAATCAATATATATTTTTAAAACAACTTTAAAAATTTTAATTTTGTTGTCTGTGTAATTACTTCTACACTTTTGAAAACCTTTACTTTATAAAAAAAATTTACTGCATGTTTATTCATGCGACTCATTAATTACTTTTTTTTTATTTATTAAATATATTTATTAAATATAAATTTAATAATATTAAAGCATCGATTTTTATCGATCAGTAACTTAAAAGTGTTGTGATTGATTAGTAATCAGACAACTATTGTTTCGATTATATAATATTACTATTATAAACGCATATATTTTTCACACCTAATATTTTATTGCGCCATGCTTGTTATTATAGCATTACAAAACATGGATGAAAGTTCACGACCACGCGGTTGTCGTAGTTTCGTATTTATACTTCACAAGTTTATCCATCTTCTCCTAATCAACTATAAAAAGAGGTGACTCTTATGAAGCAAAAATCTTCTCTGACAGCACTTGATTCTTTGTGCGATTCGTATTGCATTCCTTATTTTTTCACGAGAATTTTATTTGAATCGATTTGATATTTCAAGACTTTTTTCCTTCATTTTTCTTCATCTGCCACGATTTTCATGGCAATTTTTTTAGCTTTGATATAGAAATTAGTGAGAGAGATATTCCGCCAAAGATCTCTTTCGATGAGACCCCGAGATTCAACCGACATACTTCTTAATTTAATAAATCAGCGTCAGCAGCGATAAAGTTAATCGATTAAGATTAGAATTAAAGAGTGACCGAGAAAAGATGATTTTTTTCGCCCATTTTTTGAGTCCTCAATTTTTGGAAACTGTGTCAAATGATATTAATTACAACTGTGTGCCTATAATAAGATATTATTTACAAAGAAGTTTCAGATTGAGGTAACAATTGTTATAATTGTAGAAGGGGGGGGGGGATAACGTATTACATCTATACGAAAATCCATTTTTTTATATATTTTTTAATATATTTTTTATATTTCAAAATAAATTGATTTATAAAATCACTAGAATAAATGTGATGTTCAGTTGATCTTGCCTTCATCGGCTGGAAACGGCGCATTTGCACATAATCCAATAATCAAATACACCACTCATATCGGTCGGTTCCTAGTAATTTTTAATTGCTTTATTAATGAGATTATATTATTTTAAATTAGCTAATTAGCAATATGATATATTTGATATACACCCAGCTGGATCAATCTTCTTCAAATACAGATTTATGATAATTCGATAATGCATTTGATTTCGTCCCTCCCAACTCTGATAATAATTATCACCTCAACTTCAAACTTCTCTGCGATTAATTCAATATAAGATAAAATTTATCACACAGTTTCAGTTCCAAAATCAAGGGCTTAAAAAACGGATTTTTTCGGTCACTCTTTGTATTAATGAGTGATAAGAGAGATTGAATGACATACAAAATGCAAAGATTCGTATTCGTCTCCAGTTAAAAATGCACAAAGTAGCATTATCTCTCTGAGAGATAAGACTAGTGAAAAGAGATTAATTGTGAAATCGACCTAAAATTTCGAAGTTGACTTTTCTTTAAATTAAAAAAAATTTCATCTCATTTTTTCTATATTCTCTTTTCTATATTTTCTTTTATTTTTATGAAGTTAAATAATTTATTTCTATAGTAGGAATTAAAATGTATATATTATATTAATAAACGAATTTTTATATAATCGTCGAAGCTTTCTATAATTAGGAATTTAATTTATAATTACCTTTCGTTACAATTAATTTTTTTTTGGAAGTATTTTATAATGATATTGCTTTCATAAATAGTTTTATATACGAGTATATGTAAATTTCTTAAACAAAAAAAAGATAGATAATTGTGAGCAATAATTTCATAACTGTTTTTAAATTGATAATTACATTCCTTTGTGGCGCGGTTTGATTCCAAGTGGACATGATATGAGACACGAATCTTTAATGATATTATCCAATTGTATTGCATAGCCAGAATAATATTCTTTCATTCTGTAATAATGGAAATTAATAATGGAAACTAATGTCCTGTTGAGCTAACTTACATTTTCGAAGAAAAAAAATGGAAACTACTCGAAAGTAAATTTCAAATACATATACTTACAAAACGCATATTAAAGCATTTTTAACTATATTAATTAGCATGGTAACTTATTACTAATTCCGTTTTGATAAATCAGGTAGCTTCGACTTTTTCTGGTCACGCATGATCTTTCGCCGGACAATCTCCATCCGCATCAACTATTATCGCGATAAATATAACTCTATTTTTACATTTAAAATTTTTTGCATTCGAGAAATGAACAGGACAGGAAAAAATCTGTTCATGAAAGACGAGAAAATCCGTTTTCGTGACGGAACGTTTCTTAGGGTTTATTAGATCATCCCTTGTGGCTAGAAAATGGTAGAAGCTTTCATCTTTCATCTGCGACTGAGATTCGATATGCAGATAATGCGCACAGCTATTTGCAAGGCAGTAATTTAATAAAACTTGAATTACTATGAAGTTCCCACGATATCGCATGCGTACAAGATTGCGTTAATTGTTACAACATAAGGCCTACAGATGCGAGAGGAATAATGAATAAATTGATCTTTGATGAAATTGATCTTCTCTCTGCGATATTCATACAATCTGTTTGATGATTCTTTTCAACTCGTTGCAATACAAAATTTCTTCCTAAAAGAGAAAAATGTATGTATTAATATTAATATGTATGACCTAATTCTTTATAATTTTATTAATTTCAATAAAACAGTCGTTGAATGAATAATATTATGTTTTTAGTAAAAAATTGATTGATTTCAAGATTTTTCTTAAAAGAATTAGAAATTACCCAAGAAATATAACGAGTTAAAAGAAACAATACATTTATTTATTCCTTTTTCGTATTTCATGTATATATATTTGTCAATTATTTATAAAAAATTATAAAGATGTGTGAATAGCGTAGAGTGTGGTTTATATTCTTGTCTTTCTATTATTTCACATTCTGACTAACAGAGAAACATCTGCGCAAATTGCTAACGAAATATTTTATAAATTCTGTAAAAGATAATCGTATTAATTTTGATTTACAATTAATCGCTATGAAATATTTATTCATGTATATGATCTATCCTTTTTATGGCAATGTAATTTTTATAAGTAGAGAAAACTGTTCGTTGATACAAAAAGGCAAGATAACATTGCATTTTGTATTCATAGCAAAAGAAACAATGGAAAAGTTACCAAAAAATATTTTTATTTTATAACATAGGTATTTTTGCTTAAGTTTTATTTAAATTAAACAAATATTACAATAAAAAAGTGAAAATCTGATTCAAGAAGAATAAGTATTTTCGGAAGAATAAGTATTTGCTTTAAAATTTCGTATTAATGTTCTTCAGCTTGAAAGAATAAATCTAGATGACGTATTATTAATCAACAGAAATGTTTCTATTACATTTATTGTAAGTAATAACAGTAATTTGATATAATAAAATGATTTAAATTAAATGTAGAAAAGATGACATACATAGACTCAAGTTTGAGTTTACAAGGGAACATAATAGGGAACATAATCTCTGATTTTAATAATAGCTTTGAATATGTTAAAATATAGAAAAAAAATTAGATAATTATGAATTTTAAGAGATATCGCGCCGATTTTGATATATGTTGTCAAAATCATGATCCTGAGGAGTTGACGTCTAGATTCAGTTTCAGTTGATGCTCATCTTTCCTTTAAAAGTTATTAACAAAAATGTTAATTATTCTCTCTGATATTTCACGCGAAGTGACTTTCATCTCACCTCCTCTTCTGCCTAGAGGGCGTGCAACTTTCTATTTGAATCGAGTTTCACCTCACAATGAAATATAAGGGTCAGAAAATGGAATTATTTGGAATAGAACAATTGTTTCGTGTTAATTAGTATATATTGTCATTCAGGGATAGCAAGTAAATGTAAGTAATGCCGTTCTTTTATAATAACGATTTGATAATATATGATAATATACGATTTGAGAATGTTGAATTTTTTTATCGTAACTGTAACTAAATTAAACATTGAGATTATGCTAATGTTGAAAAAATTACTTTGAAAATTATTTGTCTTTATTACACATTTACTTACTGAAAAAGATCATTTGTAACGAATAACGTTACTCGTTATAAACGATTTTCAAAAAATGAGTAGAAAGTAACGCGTTATAAACATCGAGTTACTTTTCTCAATAAACAAGTGATTTTTCCAATTCGTTACGAGACGTGACGATCAAGTGACTGTCCTGGATGTTACAATTATAAAAAAATTGTTATTATCAAACAGCTATTATAACGAAGTAATAATAAGGAATGTAATTCTGCACAACTCTGTAATTTTCATCAATTTGTTTTTTTTTGCATTTTCTTTGCAATTTTATTTCAATTTGTATTCAATTTCTCTCGGTACATGTTTTACATAAAAAATGCTAAGAAATTTCTTTTCAAATTACTTACAGTTTCTTTGCTAATTCTTTGTTGTTTACTGTGAAAACTTGTCTTTAATTTTTTCTCAGTTTCTTTGCAGATTGATCTTGCAAAGAAAATGCAGAAAAATATTCTATATATTCTCTTCTAATTTCTCTACAATGTTGTTTAAAATTTGTCCGCTTTTGCAATTTTGTCTGTAGTTCTTCGTTAATTTTTTTACTAATATGATTTGAAGGACAAATTTCTCTGTTATTACTCTCAATTTTTTCCATAAACCGCTTTTACAGAAAAATAGTATACAAATAGAAATTATTCCGCCAGGGCGTACTATAAGATAGCATTTTCGCTAAGGCCAAGCAAATTATTTCTTTAGCCTCGCCTGCATTGTTTTTCAGTTAAAATGCAAAAAAGAGACAGTGCCTTAAATGCTGTTTTTCGAATGATATCGCTTTCATTACTGTGATATTATGGCTGTATTTAAAAATTTACTGCCAGTACTGAAAATCTATAATTTACGTAATGTGCATTATATATTTTTAGTACTGGCAGTAAATTTTGAAACACAGCTTATATCGGCAGCATTGTCAGTTATTATCTTTTGTTTTAAAGCTGAAGGATGGCGCTTATACGATTATACGGTGGAAAAAGAATTTAAATTTGAATATACTGTAATCGATTAAATATAGGGCCAAGAATTAAGTAGAATTTGTACATTAATACATATAATAAAAGAACGTACAAAATACTTTGGATAATTAAACACTAAAGTTAGTTCTCACCGATCAAAGGTATTATTTATTTTCCATTATTACTAATTATTATTAATTATTACTAATTTATTGCATTTATTTGAGTTTTTTCGTACAGTTTTCTCTCAAATATTGTAAATGTAAAAGTATAAAGAAATATATATATATACGGTAAAAGTATATATAAAGAAAGATATATACGGTAAATGTGTTACATAAAATTATTTTTAAATTTAAAAGATATGAACATATACACACTAGAGAAGAATTTTGCAAAGTAATCATAGACTATATGTATTTTTATATAAATTATGTGTGTTATCGTTTTTGACAAGAAATGGGAGAAAAAAGTATTTTTCTGTTATTGTTATATTATACAAGAGTCATTTGAAAAGTTTGAACCTCAACAGGAAGATGGCATTACTTATTTTTATAAATTCTGATACAATCGTACATGTTTTGCAAGATACTTTTGAAAATTGTAACTATTTTGGACACTCACTTATTGTTTGAGAGTCATTTGTGCTAGTCGATGTCAGTGTTTTCATTTGAATTTGATGAATATCTATGTCCTCCGGGCCTAACTTTGAGTCTAGGGAACAGGAAAAAAATCGTTGAAGATCAGATGAATACGGTGGATAGTTAATTAATTCGAACCGCAATATTCATAAATTTTTGTTATGGCGATCATCAATATTCGATTTTTCCATTTTTTATAAAAACATCGACTGGTATAAATGACTGTCATACAACAATTGAGCATACTAGTAGTATAATTCATTTATTGGCATTACCTAGAGATCCTTTAAGGACTGGTCATCAGGATTTTATCAAATTTCTTCGAGCGAGAAAGGAGTATAGGCCATTTCATTCCTCCATCAATATCGGTGTGTATGCCTGATGCTATACTCCTTTCTTGCTCGAAAAAATTTGATGAAATCCTTATCCTGATTAAAGGGTCTCTTACATTACCTGATGTATACAGCCATCTTACAAACTGACTTCGCTGAGTCACAACATCAATAATAGTCAGTGTAGATATTACTTTATTATTTGTGTTATTTCTGAAATTACAAACACTAGATCGATCTCTTTACAAGAGTTTACAATTGCACATCATATAAAGATAAGAAAGAAAGAACTTATATTTACCAAGCGTGTATATATTATTTTACGTAGAAGTAGATAAGATTTCCTTATAGTTTATATGTACACATATATCCTACTTATTAATCTCCTAATATTAATTGCTTTGTAGTTAAATTTGAATTTTAGAACTATTTATAAAATCTACAACAATTTCCATAGATCTAGCTTTAAGTTTTTAAAAACTACTTTCATATCAAAAGGGAATTTTAATTCCTTTTTGGCTAAATTTCTTGGCCATACTTTTGCATTTCTTGTCATATTTATTAGTGCCAAAAAACGTGTTCTAAGTCTTCCACATCTCGTTCACGAGAACAGATTGACTATCCTATATTTAACAAGACTGTACTTAGTGAACAGTGAACAGTGCCCGCTGCGTATCCGGTTAATTGTAACAATAGCTTTCTTAAGTCAAGTTTGTTAAATTATAATCTTGATATTTGACTTTTGAAATATTGAAAGAATAAAAGGTCCTTATTATCTTCCGTAGCTCCTGTATAAAATTATGTTAATATTCACCACGCACTTAGCTTTATATTTGCTACTGACATTAGAGTAAGAGATAGCTTGCTGTAAAAGAATGCCGCCTGTTTAGCAAGGGTATCCGCTCTTTCGTTGCCGGTATGAGTAATGCCACAATGAGAAGGAATCCAGATTAACTGAATTCTTTTATTTCTATTCTTATATTCAATTAATAATTCACAAATCTCTTAGATTAAATACGATTGATGTCTGAGATTTCTTCTATTGGACAAAGCCTCTAAAATGCTCTTACAATCTAAGAAAATGTAAAAATTATTAAGCTCTGAATTAACTATTATATTAATTCAAGAGCATAATGGAGAGCTGGCTTCCGCCGTGAAAATCGAACTTAGATTATAAAGTTTGAAGCTAAAGGTGAATTGTTCATTAAGAGAGCAACCAGCTATTCCCACTATTGTATTATTGTTTAACTCCGTTCTTGATCCATCCATGAAAGTAAAGATATTAGAAGACTGCTCTATATAGAAGATATCTTGGAATAACGCGTTGACATTGTTTGACTTAAATATTTCCGCCGCTAAGAAGATATCAATATCAGACTAAAGATTTGGTTCTTAAATTCTTTTTAATAGTGTACATTGACTTGAGATCTAAAAATGATACTAACATCGATTTCTTCAAATTTCAGTCTAGCATAATTTTGTTGAAGTTATTAGAACACAGTGAAAGTTCCTTTAATTTCCTCTAAACAATTCAATAATAATAACGGAAGATAATCACAAACCAGACTTATTAGAAGAAATTTACAGAAGAAGAAATTTACAGAAGAAGAAACAGAGAAGAGTTCGAATCTGTATACTAACAATAATATTTTTGATTCTTCCATTATTACATTAATAGGAGTAGAATTCATGTATCCCATTGCCAAGTGAAAGCATTTTAGCTGGATTTTTTCAAGTTAGTATAGTTAATTCAAGCTACAAGATGAAAAAGAAACCCGCCATATTCAATCTTTGATCTAATTAGTATGTTATATAGTGCCCTCCAAAAATTCCACCTGAATAATTTCTGAATGATTCGAGATATAGGATTGAAATGTACAAGAATACAATGGGATCGTAAAATTTATCGATGAACCTCAAAAACACTCACTTTAACATTCCCCGGGAGGGAGGGGGGGAAAGAGGAAGGAAAAGGGAATCTGAAAGTCTTAAATGCATGTGGGATCGTGAAGACTTGTTTGAAAGGGTTTTTCGAGACGAGAACAATGTTACCGAGGATTTTTTTCGCAGAATTATGATTATTTGAACATTGTTATTTAGAAGAAAGAGTTACATCTTTTGTGTGTGCGCGCTTATCTTGGCTCGTCTTTAATTGAATCGGTTTTTCAAAAACAGTTAATTTTGAAATTAGATCAGGATGGCATTGGGTAATGCTAATGCCGGCAATACTGTACTTTCAAACTCCATCTGAATAATAATGTTATCGCACTTTTAAATAATATATTTCATATGTAAGTTCCAACTAAGCCGTTTGTCCAATATTATTCCTAGGAATTTAACATGGGAAAATAGTTTAATAATAGTATTAAATATTGAAATTTAAAAGCCTCCCGTCTTAATTAACGTTATCATTAAAAATTGCTAATTTACATTTTTCAGGAAATATTTCAAGATTTCTAGTAGAAAGTTCCTCGGCTCTAGTATTAACTTGCTATTCCAAGAACAATAAGCTATTTTCAATAGAGGAACAAAGGATTATAGCGCAATGTCGCGCGCATCAGCGAACTTCAAAATTTTTATTTCTGGAGAAATTAAATTATTAAAGTTATTAATGTATAATGAGAACAAGGTAGGGCTAAGGAAGACTTTTAAAGGTATTTCGTGAGGTATTGACCGGTATGTTAATAGATGTTTCTTTCCGAAATCAAATTGTCTATAAATACTATAAAGCCTCTAGGCAATTTAAGTTCAATCAGATAATTTAATAGGATTTTAGAACTAGTATGCCTCTTTAATGTCTAGAAACAGAGCTGCTAAATGTTTTTTTTTGTAGAATTGCTTATGAATGTCTGATATCAGCATAGCCACACTATGATTTTATAACTGCTTTCGGAATAAAGAAGCATAGATATTCTTTCCACTTGGCCGGAAAACATCCCGAAAGATTGTAGAATCAGAATGGTTTTGACAAGTAATGTCATCTTCATGTTGAGGCAAAGCTTTTCAAACGACCCTCATATATAATTAATGGCAATATATTCTCTCTCATATTTGTAGGATTTCTTTTCTCTTTCTTATAGGACAGGATTTCCAAAATAAAGATGACAATTTTAGAGTCATCATCTTGCAATCAATATAAAATGTTCCATTGCAGTATTCATGGCTTACATTTTTTACATTTAAAAATAATTTTATATATTATTATTATTATTATTATTATTATTATTATTATTAAAAAGCATATATTTCAATAATTGCTGCTGATGGATTGTATTATATTTGCCTTCAACGTTATCTTAAACAATTAACGCAATATAAGACAAATACACGTGGAGCGTGTACATGTATAAAAGTGTTCTTCTCTCGTTCATATTTTAAAAATGAATTTTTGAAATATGATAATATTACATCGTTTTCAATATAAAATGTTAATTTTTGTTTTTATACAAATTAAAAAAAATTTTTTAAAAATGACAGGTGGAGATGTACTAAAATGATATTTAAAAAAAATTCAAATACTATTGCAAAGCTTGTTTGATATCATAAAACTTTTATTTAAAACTTTTTTTCATATCTCTTGGAAGATTTACTTGAGAATTTATTTTAGAAGAAAAAAATCGATTTTTTTCAAAGAAGAGTTTCATTTCCTTAACATTATTAGTACTTCGTATTTATAAAAAAAGTCATGATTCTTAATTTGACTGTATTTTGACATATTCAAAGCTTATTAAGGGAATGCTAGCGTGATGGCAATTATCACAAATTACAGTATTGCAACCAAAATCTTCGAACTGACGTTACGGATTGCAAAATTTGTTTACGGAATTAAAATACGCCCAAGTATGTAGATAATCCGGATATGTTAATTTCACTAAAAAATCGCACAAAAAAAGAAAAAAAAATTTTTGCTCATATATTGAGATTAAAGTTTGTTCGATATAAAAGTTTTATAGTTTATGTGAGTAGTGTAAGTATCCAATGGACCTCGGATTATTTGAACAAACAATACTAATTCATACAGCAAAGCGTACCTCAGCAAAATCTGTGATTGTTTATGATGCTGGCAACTTGCCGTAGATTTATCTTTAACAATTTTAAATATTCATTGTAGCAACACCTTAGAACATATATATTGGAAGGGCTATAGATGATTATCGATGATCTGTCTGAATGTTTCACCATATTGCGTATGCGTCGATTATTATTATGTAGTATTTAAGAGTGTTGTATTATCCCCGCCCTCGCCTTAAAACATACACATGTATTATACGTTCAAAGCTTTATATAAATCACGCGCAAGGGCACAGCAAACAAGCTTTCAGACAGATAGATGTTAGAGACACTTTTATTACATTAGTCAGATAGACGGTATAATCTTTCCAGTATGTATGTTCGAAGAGTAACACGCTGACAACAATATATATTGTCGGCAGTTGTTAACGGCAAAATAGCTGTCAATATTATCTTGCATTGTCGGCAATATGATAGCACTGTGTAATTTTACATATTATTATGACAATATGACGGCAATAGTAAATTTTGATTATGGTGATTTTAAAATTGTCTGCAAATTGCTGGCAAGAATCACTACCTAAAGTTATCAGATCGTGAAGACATCAAATTGCCAATAAAAGCGGATACAATTACTACAATTCTGGCAATGACACAATACTTAGCAATGCATATGCCAGCAACAACACACGTGCTATCTGGGGAGTTTATAAAACTAAGATTGAAAGAAAAAATATATTTTACATTGAACATAATTGTAGTGTATGTGCTTAGCAAAGATTCAGAATAGTAAACAGAGCAATAAGTGCTCGTCCTTGTGTTTAGCAGTGCTCGATCTTACAAGAGATGATGCTGCGATTAGATAAAGATAGACGTATGCGTTGAGTGTGAAATAATGTAAGAAATGAATTAAAGAGAGAATGGGAGGGAGGGAGGGAGGGGGAGAGAGAGAGAGAGAGAGAGAGAGAGATTGTTATTATCGACATTTTTATATATTTGGTACTAAAAAGTCTATTATCGATGATCAATTTAAGCCGTGCTAAATCGCGCTAGCATTCCTTTAAAATCAGAGGGGGACTATATAAGTTGACTATATAAGTTGTGTTTCCTTGTTATAGCTTAACTTATTGCGTAAGAAGTATGTGAACATTCAATTACAATCTAACCTAACCTAACCTAACTCTGACAAAACGCTTTATCTTATACTGAATATTTCTATTGATGCAATCTTCATCTAAAATGCAATATACATTTTTCTGTAACAACATTTTGTTATTCGATTGTTACAAAGTGACACTAAGGTATAGTTTCTAAGGTATAATTTCTCCGAGAAATTGAGTTTCTATAGATTTTTTTAAATTTGGATATTATGTTTAAAATTTTATCTATATATCGTTAAAATTTCAAAAATTCTAGCGGTGCCGAAATGAAGATATTCATCTTCGAAGTTTCAGCTTTTAACACGTAAACTCTTATACCAGTTTTGTCAAAATAACGTTTTAATATAATATTTTGCGGCGAAAATCTTCTACAGATTAAAAAAAAATAAATAAATACTAATGTAAAAATAAGGAACCTTATAAAAAATAAAAAAATGGGGAAGTTTAACAGTACCATTTCTGAATTAGAATAGTTTAAATTTGTAATTTGATGGAATTCTTCTCGCATGCCGAGCGGTGAGAGGTCTGTTCGTGTTGCTTAAACTTTTTTACACCTTTTTATACTTAAAATAGAGATGGATATATATTTGGCGCCGAAAAGAGAGAAAGCGAAGATACTAAGTGTAAGAATTGTAAGCAAGGCGAACAGATCTAAGACATGCTGTTGCCACATTTGTCTTCAGTACGGACTAGATTCGTGCACACAGATACGACATTTATGCGTGTGAGTGTACGCTCGCTTCAAAAGTTGTTCTCTTCAGAGAGCACGCGCGGAGAAGCGTATTCGTAGGTTGTACGCTTTCTAGCGTGATTGTAGCCAGTGAAATATCTTAAAAAATATATATCTTTATTAAAAATATATCTTTATCAAGAACATCTCTAATTGCATATTTTATCCGGAATGTCCTTAGGATGTTGAAAGGACATACGAACATCTTCTAAGGACGTCTCCTGGAGATCTGTGTTGTTAGGATATATTACATATTTGTTACCTGTTTTTTATTTTTATGTTTTCATTAATTTATGTTTTCATTAATTTAATACGCAATTTGTCCTATGAACAACTTACATCATGATATTAAGTATCAATTTATTCCTCATTCGGAGCAAAATGGCAAAAACAATACATATTTTTGTATTTCATTTATTACAAAAAAATTATACAGTATTATACAGTAAATAATCGTTTCTGGAATAAAAATATAATGAATATAATTTTTTTTATCATATTAATTTAAGGTGATTTTTTAGTAAATTGAGTTACCATATAAATTTAATTTCTTTATATAATGATGTTGAAATATCGAACTTGCCGTGTGCAAATAGCCAAATGCAGCGAATTTGCTATGTTTCCGAAAATCGTTGCAGCAACTAATTTCGATAAACTCGGGACAAGGTGAGGCAGCATTATGTCTGTCGGTGGTACACAATAGAGTTCTAATTCTAAAGATTTTGTTTTGAAGGCAACTTGTTATTATCAGCAAACTATTTGCAGCTAACAGCAATATTACAGCAACATGTGACAAATGATGAACATTAAATATGCTATACGTATAATGAACCCTCATAGCAAAGGATCACATTCACGTCGCAATAGACTCACAATAGTCAGGAAGAAAATATGATAATGCTATCAATTTTTGTCATTATCAAATTTAGAATTCACATGACAATATTTCACACATAATAAGAAAGTACCTTATCCCTAGTTGTCAATATTTGTTGTTAACAACAGTTGATAACAATTTGATGATATCTTGAATTTGATGATATCTTCATTTGGCATAAATTCAAATTGCCATCACTATCAAGGTAGAATTAAAATTCGATCGTAGCTTAGGCATTTTCATATTAAAGTCTAACTTTGAGGGCTCACTTCACAGGCGATGTTGCGCTTTTTACATTCTTTCAGGTGATTCTTGTTTAATGCATCTTCGCCGTGGCGAAGATCGGCTTCTATTGGCAGAGATGCATATTGTTCACAGATGAGTAATTTTATGATAACATTTTGTTAGCAACGAATTATGATAGCATCGATTAAAAAAACTTTATAGCTTGAAGACATATATGCAACAACAGATGAATATCGTTATATATGTTTTGTTGCTGTATTTTCGTCATAATTTTAAGAATGGAATGATTAATCACTCTTTGCTGTTATGTTGCTATTATCTTGCCGACAGCATAACGCTATTGCTGACCGTTTGTTTTTGAAATTTCATCAACTGATTGCACAGCAAATGCATAAGCAATCATATTGCAGTATTTGTAAGGTGTACTATTTTTATGTCAGCGAATGTATGCCAAATATAAAACAATTCATACAATGCATCAGTTTGCTCAATATGCTAAATCACGCTTGGTTATCTGGGCCATATGTCTTATACTATTTCATTATGATATACAAAGTTTTAATATTTAGTATTAATATTTTTAATATTTTGTCTGAATTATGCAGATATTGATTTTGGATGGCCCTGGTGAAACATTCCAAGTTTTTGATACTTTACTAAACAACCACCTTATAATCATAATTAGTTATTTTAAAAATTAAATGGCGAAATTATGGAAACTGTGCCAATATCCCGATCTTTTCTATTATTTGATGAAAATAGAACATGTATAATATTAACAATAATATTAACATTAATCAATTATAGTAATCGCTGAACACATTATTCTTTAAGTTATCAAATTATTTTTATTTTTGAATTTAGATCCATTTGATGCTTTGTCTTAAATTTCTTAATAAAAAATTGCAAGCATGCGAAAAGATCTAATTAAATAATTGTAAATTTAATTTTTTATGATTCAAGATATTTCCTTCTAAGTGATATTTCGAGATTTTAAATATAAGAGTTGTTATATGCATCATTATCGACTGGAATATATTGCATGAATGGCAGAGATGCGTGCCCTGTGAAGATGTGTGCTTGACGTGTGTCTAAGAACCGTCTCTATCAATGTAGATTAACTTTAATTGGTTTAATTTTTTATCTTTTTCTACGAGTTAAAAGGATAAAGTAAATTAAACTGAGATTAATCATTTCAAAATCAATATTTTTCCTGAAATTGAGGAATAATTTCGTGTTTTACATGGAAATTTATCTATAAGGATTCTTTTATCTGTAAAAGTCAAAAAGCATATTGTTATACACTTTTTTTCGCCCAGATATAATTATCAGATATCATTATCAGTGAATTAGTTAAAGTTAATCTACATTGATAAAACTGGATATATGAGAATATCCGCAAGGAGGATCACAGGAGACGGTGGCTAAAAATATGAGGATAAAATATTCAATGTGGAAAATATCGAAGATTACATCGCATTGATGCTAAATTCGTTCTGAGAAACAACGGCATCGAGTTACAATATGATTTACATTATAATTATAATATTACAAATTTACGTTACACCATATCGAGTATAGAATAATCGTGACCGCGATTGAAATTATTATTTCTTTTTTATGCGAATCTAATAGCGGATTCTGACTACACTAATATGCACTGAGTGCAAACTTTTTCGGTGCCATATATTCGGTTTGTGCGCACTGTACACAGAAAAAAAAATGTTTTGTTAAATTAACTAAAATTCTGGTGGAAAATGAACGATCCAGAAATTTAATTAAATTTACAAGATTTCTGGTTAAATCTATTAAAATTTTAAAATTTAAAATAACAACATTTAGTAGATTTAATCAGAAATCTAGTAGATTTAACAAAAATTCTGGATCTTTCATTTTCCATCAGAATTCTAGTTAATTCAACCAAATATTATATTTTTTTCCGTGTATCAGTTCGTTCAGACTGTCATATTCGGAAAATAAAAACTGATCCAGTGTAGTGCTGAATTTATATTCACTACCAATTGTAAAAACTGAGAAGAACTTCAAGAAATATTGCATTGATGTTTCTGATAGTGCAGTTTGTTACAGCATCAAAGTGTTTTTTCATTCACATCGTATTAGAGCAACATCGGAGACGAATCAGTGCATGTGTGAATTCGCAATAAGAGACTTTTTTCTATTGTAACTCTACAATCCGTAGATGTGATCAAATTTTTTTTACTGGAAGGAGTTACCGCCGTCTCCGCGTTGGTCGATTATCGATAGGCTCGAATTTTGTAAATTAACACGCGGAACATACCGCCACATATTGCATTAACGTTACATGATAATGAGATTAATTATAAGAGACATTTGCATATATAGTCTTAATCTTTTGTATGATATTCATATGAAGAAGAGAAACAAGGTGGGTTACGCTGAAACATCTATATCTCAGATATTATGTGTACTGATAATGAAGTGATCAGAATAATTGACACGCCTACAAGATTAAGATCAAGAGAGGAGATCGCTCTCGAGTCTCGCTATCAAAGTCAATCTCGGAGAGCTCACAAGAATGTGCACTAAATTTGCGACAGCGCTCATCATTGAATCATTCTTTTGTATGAAAAGTTGTAAAACGATCGGTAACAGTGCACTCGAAAGGAAATACATGATACAATAATGAGCCGTATATTGTCTCTCGTTCCTTTCCCAATTATATTTCTCTTTTTTTCATATAAATATATTGTGACCGTAGTTTCGATTGACAGAGCACAACTTTGTCGCGTTTTATATTAATGTTATCTGACAGCTAGTGATCTTATTCAAAGTCAATAGCCATGCACTGAATTGTCGCGGAAACTTCTTTAAATCTAATTGGGTGCCAGACACGAGAGAAGCATGCCACTTTTCTTAACTTTTCTAAATTTCGATAATTATTTTCAATTGCGACGGATGATAACTGACTGCTCAGCCCTGAAACGGGCAAAGATGGTGAGTTATTCAAGCGGGAATAAATCGGAAGGCGAGAGAGAAATGATAATAATTATATTTTACTTAATAATAAAAAGAATAGAAGTATGTGGGCAACCATGAGCTGTCAAAACAAATCCTCATCACTCCACTTCCTGCACCAGGGACGTGGCCTGGAAAATGGCGCGCTCTGATTAGTCGGTGACGCGAGGGTAATGAGGTAATTAAATGGTGCGTTTTGATTGGCTCGGTTCATGGCTGTCCACGCGGTGATTGGCTCTGTCCATAGACGCCCATGGTGAAGAAGAATGGGGATGTCGGCAGGGATGAATACCGTGGCACCAAGGAAAATCAGGAGCGAGATATTTTTTCGTTATGGGGAGGGAGGGGATGCGGATATGAATAGCACACAGTTTTTTGTTCTGTAGGTCATTTTTTGCTGCAGCGACTCAATGTTACTGATGTTTTAGTGAAAAGGTTTTTTCTTATCATTTATGACGAGGATTTTTACGAGTATTTTCGGAAGACTTGCTTTCACTAGAAAGAAAGGGGAAATAAAACAAGAACAAATTTGCGCCGACACGCGACGTCGTAATTGCGTTGATTCGAACATTATTTTAAAAGAAAATTTTTTTCTATATTTTGTTTTTAATGAACATTATCTAAATCTGGAATATGTGAGAAAAGATAACTAAAGGGGAACTAGATTAGGAGTAAGAAACAGATGAAATTTACATGATCAAAAACGTTTATTTTAAAAAGAAAAAAGTGATATTACATAAAATATTTGTTTTACTTTTTAAAGACTAGACGATTGAACATGACGGCATATAGCATGAGAATTTATTTTATGTTTACAGAAAAAATTTACGAAATAACTACGAAATAACTACGATCAATTAGTCATTGTGTTTACAATCAGAGGTAAACACTAAGAAACTGGCTAAGATTATAACCATTACATAAAATATAGAAATACACAGCAGTATTGCCCGCAAGTTTGAGTATTCCTTGCAGCGTCGTCATATTCCAGCGATACGTAATGAAGTTTCGGAAATTGTAAGAGGAATCTTAAGTCCAAGAGCGGCAAGCCGTATCGAAATGTTCCTGTACCGTGTTCGTCGATATAGAAGGCGACCCAGTGCTGGCCAGGTCGATCGTGATTGTCTGTGTTAGTGACAATAGCACTCGACACCCGTCCACATCCTCGACAGTCGGTCGGCAGAATAGACCTGTATGTCCAATACTGAGTTGATGTAATGCATTTAAAACTTTCATTGAATTCATTTCTCGTCGTTGGAATGAGAGAGGAAATGTTTGCGCATATTCAGAATTTATCTCTTTTGCCGGCACATGCGTTATAGAGTTCTCAAAATTTGACGTTTGCGAAACGCTAGTGTTAGCTTTATCTGTCGACGGGAATTTTGGAGGAAGATCTTTTTTCTCTTCGCCTATCACTTGTTCGTCCTCGCTTTGGTCCGACTTTTTTATCATGATATTTTTCCTCCACGCTTCGATGTTACGAAATATATCGTGTTTTTGATCTTTAAATTGAATTGAAAAATTTCCACTGTCTGTTTTTTCGCTCTTGACATCGCTCTCGCTCCAATTTTTTGAGGGAAGGCTATCGTAACTCGAATTACTACTATTTTGTATAGTTAGCCAACGTTTCAATTTGTAAGCGTTGCGTTCAATTTGTAAGACGCAATATGATTCAACATTGATTCAAAATCTGATGCGTGCAGCACTGTCCACATTCTTCGAAATCTGGTAGATTTTTGAAAGCCGGAGAAATTCCTTCCAGATTATATACGTTTCTGGAGAGTAGATTACTCAGATAATGCGCCTTCTCTTCCTCTGCTATAGATGTAGCGTGCGCGGTGTGTAATGTTTCGCAGTTGTATTGTAAAGTATTTAGTATTGACGTTTCCGTCAAATCATTCGATTCTGTGATAATTTTGTATAAGCCAGTTGTTTTCTCGTTTTACTCTCTCGAATAAAGCGCCAAATGGATAAGGCGGCATCATAATCCAGTCCGGTGATCGTCGCATTAATCGCAAAAACCGTGACTTCTTTCGGAATAAAGTTTTCTTCGACATCGCGAAAACCTTGTATGTCGATGACTATATTCATTATAATATTCGAATTTTCGCTACTCTTTTTACGTCACGAAATGTCGGTGCTGATGTCATAAACAAGACTGAAGCTTTTTCGTCATCCTCCACGCAATTAGATGAGAAAAAAATATATAGTAGAGAGAAAATAATTTTCTCGCGGAAGCGGTTAGCCCTATGACTAACCAAAAAAATCGACAGTGACACGAAGAATTTCTAAAACGTTATCAAACTCGACATAGATGATACAATTAATAGTCACGAAAAGAACTTTTTCGAATCTCACTTCTAATCGTAAGTCTAAACTTCCGTGTTTCACAAGATTCCAATGCCCTGCGCAATCAGCGAATAGATGTAGAATAAAATCGAAAGCGAAAAGAGGGTAGCTGTTGACGGTAATCGTCTCTACTTATAGAATTACCCTCATTCAGAAAGTGAATGCCGGTTCTCGAGAATAAGCTGCAAGTAGAGCGGCTCGTTTTTCGAAAAATTTGGCTGTAACGGTCTACTGGAGATTTGCATGCCATCGGTGTACAGCGAAAAGAAATTTATTCCATAATTTTTGAAACTAAACGGGTTCTATTGCCGTTAAATGCCTTTTTATCGACAAAACTGATTATTCATTTCAGCAGCTGTCCGAGTATTGTCTATTGATTCCTCCACTATGCCGGCGTGTATCGTGAATGTTTTAACTTCGATTCTCGTAAGGAGGATACTTGGCGATAATTTTACTCAGCATTCTAGCGTATACGAGTAGCACACCTGGGCTTATTTTTGCTCTTCTTACGAATAAACTGGCATCGAAACATATTTTTGATATCATTTTACTCTCCATAAGGCAAAATGAATCTTTCGAACGTACGAATCTCATTTTAACTTCCACTCCATTAATTAAAAAAATTTATCTTAATTGAAAACGTCGCAGTGAAGATGACCTATGAGATCTAGCGCACGATTTCCTCGAATGTATTGCGTCCGTCTCCCGAGCGTCGTATTTGGATTTGACGAGTCTAATGTGTCCATGTAACCGAGAATATCCGCGTCCCATAAGCAAGAAGTTAGATAGAAAGTTTTTGCGGGTGAAGCATAATTTAATTTTAATTTTAACGTCTCGATGTACATGCGGTAAGCGTAAGCATTGTTTGATGACGACACGAGCCATTTTTGATTAAAATATAAGTCGATTTGGTTGAACATGGAATGCAGTAAATGATTTACGGGTCCTACTCTTGCCACGACCGAATGCGGCCGATGTGCTCTTCCCGCGTTTGTTTTCTACGCGTATACGAATGCTCAATATAGTGTGAATGAGATCCTGACAGTCTTCTCCATGTCCGAGTGACGAATTCTATTGCGAGTCATCTGCGAGCGAAGATATGGGTTTGTAATAAATTCATTACGAACTCTCAATGCTGGTTTATGTAGGAGATAGAGAGAAGAGATCGAGTTCGCTCTTTACACACTCGCTCGAGTGAGTATGAAGAAAGGACATTTTTCTTCAGTGAATTTTCTTCCTATCTCAATTAAGAGAATATATCGGATACGTCGCGTTTCTTGACTCGATATTTCCTAGCGAATGGTTTTTGATTTTTCTTCCAATTTTCTTTTTCTTCTTTGTCACTTTTTTGCTCTTCTTTTCTGTGATACTTCTCGATGATTTTGTTTTGATCGCCCGACGTCGTTTACGTTGCATGTCTATCTTGACTACCGATTGGAAACTGAAGTGCCGCGGATACATAGTCGTATTCTTTCTCGAAGGCGCCTTTCGCTCTACTGATACGGATGAGATCTCCGACGCGATATTTAATCTTTCGCGCACGTTTCTTTAACGTTTCGTTTTTCCAACGATGAGCTATATTTTTACGAGTGATATATACATTTTCTCTCATTACTACTGCAAGTTGTGTTCTTGTGGACGAGTAACGCTTGTGATTGTAAGCGATTGTACAATATCCTGCAGAACATCGATGTAGCGTCGCGTATTTTTATGCGTGAAATAATGCCACATTCTCTCCTTCAGTTCTATTGAAGAGCTCGACGATGGCGGTTTTGAATTGCGCGTTATCCGAAAACGAATGTCGTTTTAAGAAATTTCTGCATTGATTGCGCGACAAATTTTCTGCCCTTGTCCGTTTGTAAGTATACGAATACTCGTCCTTTGCTTTTCGCTAGTACAAGTTGAAAAGCTTTTATCACGCAGTTATTCGTTTTGTCGCGTAACGGTTCCGAGATATTTAGTTAATATATCGATAATCACTAACAGATAGAAATAACCGTCATTGTTTTTAGTTTTCAACTTTTTAGATTTCGGAATTCGATCAAATTTACTTCTTACATATCGTCAATGTTTGTTACGTTGTAATGCAATCATGGAAATTTTCTACGCAATGGTCGGTGTAACGTATGCATCTTGCGATTCGACTTATCTCCGTGAAAAATTTGGTTTAACATTATGAGTTAGATTATCCACCGCCGAATAGCCCGCATAATGCGACGGATCGTATTTTTCAAATGTCATCGTTATCTTAGTTTTAGAGTAACCGATTTTTTTCCGTTTGTAAAGATACAGGGTATCAGTTTTTCGTGTACGAAAAAGAATTAGCTTTCTTCATCTATTTCTTGTTCGTAATTTTTACGTTTTTTTCTTTCCTCGCGCTCTCGATACAATCGGGAATCATGGAACTTGTGTTTTCGTTATAAAAGGCGTGGAACTCGCCCGAGGTCGAAATTTACACTAACATTATGCGTGGACAAATCTTTTATTTCTCATCAGCGCAGAAAGTATATTCAACGCACAGAGTAATAACGCAAACTGATTTCTACCCACACTGATTTCTACTTTTACAGTTTTTCTACTTTTACAGTTTTTCTCTCACGCATCGCGACGTTTATCAAGTGATCAATTATTGATATTCGAATCTTTCATGATTACCATCTATAGTCACGATTCTATGCTCGTCCAAACTAATTCTATTAGGCGCAGCTTTTCGAAACAAAAGTTTCATCAATAAGTGCGCATGTTACGATAGATTTCGGATAGAAGTGCTTTCCACTATTTCTTCAATATTTTTCATCGCGTAATTATTATGCTGGCATGATTATGCTCGCTCGAAATTTTTCGTAATAATATTGATGTTACCGATGGAATGTGCCGGCGGTACATCAGATGTTTATATGAGATCATGAAAAACGTCATCGTTCATCGTCTCGTTATCACCGGAAACATCTCACACATATAGTGTTGTCTTTTGCATTTTCGTTTTCGTTGCGTGCAACTTTGTCTTCGCGTTTCTTGGATAAATCGCAAATATCATCATAATGCTTCTCTGTACATTCTTCATCTCTCACTTTTGTTGCGCGGCCAGTCAGAATTAAGAATACGACTCATCTCCGCATCGAGTCATGTTAGATGAGTTTCGTTTGTTTTGTATTTGGTTAACCAATTTTTTCACAACATTCGAGCGAGACGTTATCTTTGAGTGTATTAAAAAAAATACATTTGCAGATACAACGAATTAGTTTTTCGTCAGCGCCGCGTAAGAAGGTTGTATGTTGATTTTTGTTAAAATGATAGAGCTTTGCGAGGAGACAGACGTTTCTCTTACCGATCGAATGTAAGGCGATTTTCGTCGCACTGTGCGATTTCTTGTTACTCATCTTCATCGCGAGAAAAATTTATGACTGACACGTATACGATTACTCGTATTCGCCTTTTATATGAATCCACTGGAAAATGATCTACGCGGCACGTAGATGTAATGAGTCGTATCTTCGGGAATACACGTTCGATACTCGTCCGGATTAATTGTTTTTTCAGAGCAGCAAATAATCATAAGGCCTCGACGTATCGTTGTTGTATGCCTCTTTTAGGAATTTCGTATCGTCAGAATAATTGATGCGCTAAATGACGAATTTGAGCGCGATCACGTGGATTTTTTAAAACGACGATGTAATTCGCGTTGACCACGCCCCTAATGGAAGAGATTCTTCGAGATAAGAATAACACTGAGATTCTTGTGATGATTGCTTTGAAAAAATCCACGATCGCGTCGCACGATTCTTCCATAAGATCGTCGATTATCACTAATTTCGGAGAAAGCGGATCATTTGAGTAATCTTCCGAATGGGATAAATTCGCGAAATTCAATTATATTCTTCTTCGTCGCTTTAGTATTGCTTCATCCCCCAACTCTGTTCTTCGAGCGCTTTTTCACGCGTGTCATATTGTAATTTACGATAAGCTTCTTGCCATTCCGCATAATAGAACAAAATTCGAAACATATGTCGGTCATGAGAGATAAATATCGGAGAAAAGTCTTTACAAAATTCATTTTTTCGCATCCAGTCGGACCACATACGATTGATGTCTATGGACTAGCGTACGTCCATTTTGTGAAATGAGTTACTCTAGTACCGTGCAAGGTTTCAAAAGTAAATAAAAGGAAAAATGGCGCTTAATATTAATAATATTTTCAAGAATATACAAAGGAAAAAATTTAAGGAGGGGGGGATAAGCTGACCAACGCGGTGGAGGCTCCCCACACTCGTGTCAGCGAATACAATTTCTTCGGGACGTGACATCGTCGCTAAGTTAAGCTACGAGTTTATACGCGATGCCGCGACAAGCTTATGATGGACGAAAAAAGATGTAAAAAAATTTTCTTGTGATTTAAATATAAAACATTTTATTTTTTATATTTGATGTTTATTTTTTACATAAAGTATGAAAAAGTGGAAAATGAGTTTTTGTATTTAATCAATTTTTTGAAATGTTTTAAGCATAATTTCATATCGTGAAAATATTTTACATTATTCACATTATTAAAGTTCAATAAAATTTCTAGTACTAAAAGATTTAATAATAATATTTTATTTTACAAAATCATGTATTACAATTTTACATTTTTATCTAAATGTATAACTAATGGATGGAAAACGTTCCTATATTAAAATGAGAGAAAGCTTGAACAAGAGAAAAGTTATTCTATGAAGCTGTAAGGAAAAGAATAACGATTATAAATCTACGTTTTACCAATACAGGTGTACATGATTTTGTTTCATTTCGCGTTACAATTTCATGAAACGCAGTACGTCGAATTGCAGTAAAATGCAAATTTTGTCGACCCCTCCATTTCTTTTGTTTCTCGCTTTTCTCTCTCATTTTCTATTATTAATTTCTTAATATTATTAAAGTTTAAAATTAACGAATTTTTATTATTAAATATTATATCCTTTATTTTACAGATTTTATGTTTATATCCTTCTGGTATACGAACGATATACGTGTAAAATTTTGGACCACTCGAAACGAACGATGATATAACTTCCGCAACCGTAGCTCTTGAGTTCGTCCGTCATATCGCCCAGAAAATTACCCATACGCGGTTCGTACTCATTCGGATTACTTACTTACTGTACTTAAGTATATACACGAGTCAGTATCGTAATATAAAATATGCCTATCTAATTTTTCCAAATATTCTAAATATTAATAATTTTAGTCGCGCTAACGTTGTCGTATTTGCCGCGATTATGACGTTCATTATTGAGGAAGCCACCGTAGCCGTCTTTTCTCGTAGCCGCTACGAAACAGATAACTGATATCTGTATATCTGTAAAATCTGTCTCGTCGTTGACGGGTAACATATCAGTTATCTCATGCTCCGGATTCATAAGTAAAGTCATCAGATGCTGGCAGGATTTTACCGATCTCGATATTAAGCAGATTGGTTCGCTGGCCAAATTTTCCCCAAAATAAATTTAGACGAAGCTTAGCGACCGAGCATAAATTAGGATTTCTCTCAGTTTTTTTCGTATTTCTTCAGACACCGTTTCTTAGCCTCGACATCGTTGTCCTCGCATTCGCTCGCCATCCGCTTCCTATTTTAATTATAAAAATATATTCGGCGAACAATCCTCCCCGCCGTGTATTGGGATCGCATGACTTTATATTGCTAGATTTCACTCACGCTCGTCAACAAGGTAATCCTTCTCGATAGCTTTGCGTAATTCGCAAGATACCCAGATACCTTCGAATTCACGCTCTTCGGGACGATTGTGAGTACACATTGCCTGCAAAAATATTTCGCAGCAGCTCCTACTCAAGGCGAAAAGCAACTTTCCTTTTACCCTATAAGGGAGTACCAGGTGAAATAGATTACGCGGTGGGAGTACTTTACAACGTACAAGATCCTCGACAGAGTTAAAATTAATATTTGGCGTTTTGCCGATTAATTCGTTATACTTCTTATCGATATAAATCGGTAACCGTACGAGAAAACACCCGTTTTCAACACATATGGATATAGAGAACATACGTCCACATAACATATTTTCTTTGTATCCGTAATTTCATATCGGGAAGCGATGTTTCTTGTGCGACCACCGAAAAACGCATCGCGCGGGTCGAGAGGATCGGATTTTATTAACGTATGATTCTTGAGAAAATCACTCAACTCGGGATTTTCACACATTTCTCAGTCGAAGTCGCACTCCCATTTTTCTATAATGTGGTGGCCCCGTTTTCCAAGACGATATGTCGATGCGAGAGTTCGTAACGCGCGTCAATTATATTATTACGATCTGCGGACGAAAGCGTTCTGTCGCGATTCATCTGATAGCATGTCGGAAAACCATGCCAGAAATACCCGTGAAACTAAAGCACATAAGGTTGCATTCCATTTGCCGACTCGTAATATCCGTCAATGCTCCTGTCAATTTCATATTCGCGTCCTTGTCCCGCGTGGATTATGCGATGACCGAGTTCGCGCTCTTTCTACACTAGTCACTTCAAAGCTTTTCGTGAATGTCTGTCCCCATTTCTGTATCCGCCCGAAGGAATGATTCCTATTCCTCGCGCAAGATCTTTCTAAACACCATGCAGTATCGGAGAATATCTACATTGTTACGGCAATTTAACAATTTCTGAAAATTGTTGAAAATTAAAAATAAAGTTTGACCGTATCATTTCCTCGTGCCATTTCGTAAACCGTTCATATTTTTTCGGGCTTCATTTGATCGGTAGAATAATATCGTAATAATATCGGGTATCGGACTGATGTACATTTGATTCGTCTTTGTATTAAATAAGTGGGGAAAGACGTCTTTACCCAATGTATCCTTCAGTCTGAAAGTTTTGGGCAAATCAGATATACGCATCGGCAAATAATTTACGCTATCTATAAATTTAGTGTTCCCGATCGACATCACGATAATTTTCGTCTCGTTTAAAATTACCCGCGATTCTTCCGTAATTTCCGAGTTTTCGAAAAAAATATTTCAAAATGAATTGCGCGTCGAATGCTTTCGCATTATATGCTATACAAATGATCTTTTTGAAATATTTTGTCGTTCGCGTTACGAGATTAACAAATTGTTTAACCGAATCATTTCAAAATATAAACTCGCACCAACGACATCGCACCGACATATCCCCGCACATGTTTCGCAAATCTGTTGTGCGACGCAAAGAATTGGAACGAGAATTTGTTTTCGATTCCTTCACACGTCTCTGTCACTTCATCCTGTCGCGTTTCGAAATCATAGAACTCTTTTGTATTTATAATTTGCTCTATCTTCAGACTCATTCTCGCCCCTGCGTGTAGTTTCTTTCTGTACCACTCGTACCTTTCCCCGGATTCTCGGTAACGACTTTACATCGAAGAAGGCGCATAAAACAAAAATGAGGCCGCTGCGATTGGCAAGTTTTACAATACGCTGTCTCGCATTCATACTTCGATTTTGACTTTACGAATCGCTCGCAATTGTTACAAATTTTTACCGATTCGCAAACGACTTGCAGAAGATTACTCGTTGTAGGATCTTTCTGTGCGATGACGTTTGAAACGAAATAAAGTACCGTAAAACGATTACACGCACCTAATTAGGCTCGCGTCGGGGGATTCGCACAGGGGAGTGGCATAACAGCATGGACATTTTTTCGTGCAGCGGTGATCTCTTTATGATAGTCCACATTACACGCAACGCAATATCCCCCGCGAAAACCAGCGGCTTTTGCATTTAATATCGGATTGTAATGACGTCTACGTTCGTAATACATTATATTTAATCTAATAAAGGGCTTACGCCCTAGAGAGGTAAGAAATGATATAATGCGACGAATAACGGATTCTCGCCGCATCTGAAAGTGCTAAAATTGTATACCATTATAGCAATATTTTCGGCAGCAAGCTACCGTTAAAAACGCTCTATTTCGCGAATTCCACAACTCTCCTCGGATTTGGGGAAGGGGGGGAATTGTGACTCCAGCGTTTCTCGTTAGTTCTCTCGCTAATTTGGATTGTAACAAGAAACTCTGTCGTCTTATACAATTCTATTTTTTATGGAGTTCACTCATACGTAGATTTCCACATTCGCAAAGCACTCACGCCACTACAAGGAAACGTGAAAAACACAAATTATCCGACTTATTTAATTGCAAAATCGAACGTTTTGCTACGTCTTCGTGCGTTAAACGATTCGACTTGTGGCCATGACTCGCGGATGCCGCGATGTTGAAAACACGTACGTTGAAATTTTCCGCAATATTCCGACACTTTGAGTTACCGAATTTTTGAGTCCCCATATATTCTCGGAAGTTAAATCGCTTATCGGACCGCTTAAATCGCTTATGCACTAGATTCGCCGAATCGACGATATTCCTACATAATCGCCCGGTTCGCACGAACGTATCGCATACGTGTAGATTTCGTGTTTCCTAATCAGAGAATGATTCGCGCCTTCGGGCCATATCACGATACTTGCCTCTCTTCCGAGAATACCGACATTTCTGAAACGTCGCAAGTTTTCCACCCATAACTGTAAGAAATTAAATAGTTTGCCAACATCGTGTCGATAATGCTGCTGTTGATGGCGATGATGACACTATCGCTACTGTTGCTGCTGCTGCTGCTGCTGCTGCTGCTGCTGATGATGATGATGATGATGATGATGATGATGATGATGATGATCATGATGATGATGATGATGATGATGATGATTCTCGTTGTCAGCAGAATTCTCCTTTCTTTCATTTATTAGATCGGTGTCATCTCTGCCGACGCCATCATCGGTTATTGAAAAATTAAGCAAATCTTGTTATGTATACATTGATATCGATAAAATAAATTCTATTAAAATATTGTGTCAGATCGTGATGATTTGAAACCACGAAAATGTTTATAGTTACAATATTAATATATATCTTATATAATCATATATAAGCAAATATCACGTGTATATCTTTTATTACATTCGAAGTAGTGACTACGTTTAGCATATTAAGATAACTTTTAGCTGCTTTGTTCACTCGCATAAAAATCTTCGGAATATCGATTCGATTGATTTGTATCATTCAAGCGACATATATGAAAAATCTATAATAAAAAATTCGTACATTATACACGAGAAGAAATTACGAGAAAAAATATATAAAAGTTTAGTGAAATATTATTATCTTCAACATCATGAGTGTAGTATCTAGCTTCCTTCTCATCCTCCTCCTTCCCTTCTTCCTCTTTTTCATTCATGTCTTCTTCTCCCTCCAAAATTTCTTGCGTCTCTTCTATCTCCGTGATACTTGCCGGATTCTACCATCAAAATTTTGCCGCTGTTATCTACTTTCCCCTCCTCCTCTTCCTCTTATTTTTCCTCTATAACTTTCTCCTTCTGCTCCTCCTCCTCCTGTTCTTCATTTTCTCGCGCTAAAAAGTAACATTTTCGTTATTTTTTGCATAAACTTACTATGAATTTTCGCTAACTTTTTAAAACTTACATCGAGCTGGAATAAGCGGACTCCACATATACGCATATGGATAGAATCCTGCGATTCATCATCTAAAACACAATTATATTTTTACATTAGTATTATTATTTTTATTTATTATTTGATTATTATTATTTTATTCTTACAAGAACTATCTTATAGGGAGAAATGTTTAAAAAATCTAACTTACCAGATGATTATATTATGGGGATGTTGCGCTCATTAATCTGGCCTCGATTCGTGCTCTTCTTAGAAAATTAAATATTTTTAGTAGACTATCTAATTCAATTTAATTTTTAATTAATTTTCATTATTTTCCAACTTACGTGCTGATACGACTTCATTAATCGCTTGTTCGGTTGGATGTCGTCACCTCAAACTAAGTTGACCTAACGGATATTGCCCATGATGCAGAATCGTACGGCCTACAATATAGTTCAAAACTAACATATGTTGGAATTTAATGAAGCGAACTTTTAATAAAATTTTCTTTAAATTTATTTTTAAAAATATGTTGTTACTGCTTACCTTCAGCGCGACTCTTGAAATTAGCTATGTAACCTCTAGCATCGTTTTCTTCATGATTAAAGCACTTACGTACTTCTAAATGATGCGAGATTATTTCCATCGATCTCGCCGCTGCAATGTCCCAACTTGTGCATAATGCACAACAATGTACTCACCCGAAAACTGAATAATTCTCTTCATCATTATTTGACAACTTTGTTAATAATCAATTGCAATTAATTTCTGATTCAAGTTGCAGATGATGATAAAGAATTTTGCAAGCGATTTACGAAGCGCCATTTTATCACTCACGGAACTATTGATTTTATAATTTCACAACGAAAATCAATTCTTGACAGAGAAAATCAACGTAGGACTAATCTTTAACTCATTCGATACGCGCTATTTATATAGTAGTGATATTCACGAAAATTCCTAAAGAAGGATGAATTAATATTTTGACAATTTTTCCAATTGGTTTTTTTTTACACGTACAGATTTTTTCGAAAAATTTTCGAAGTGATTTTCGGAAGAAATTTTCGGAGATGATAAAAACTCTCTAATTACGAACAACATTCTAATAAACCTTGGCAACATAAAATTAATTCCCTTCCTTGCATATGAGCATCACTCCCACTATCGCTCGTCTTAGGAAAATTCTTTCCTCTCACTTTCGTTATTATCTCGGAAAAGTTTTTGTCACATGTTTTTTCGTACTATGATATTCTTATTGTCGGAGTAACTCAAACTTTAACCTTTCTCATTTTTTCCGCTTTTTTAGAAAAATTCTCACATATTATTAGTCTACGACAAGCAAAAATAAACTTTTTCAATGAAGAAAAAATTTCATTCTTATATCGCATAATGCTTGATTTTTGTTAGATTTCTTTTGAAGAAATGTAAGAAAGAAAAATCGTGAACTCACTGAACATAACTCTCATCATTTAAATTTTTTTCTTGATTCTCGTTATATAATAAGACTTAATTTTTTATGCTATAATATAAAATGTTTATGACAATAATTTTCCTCAGGGACAACTCTCTTTCGTCAGAAAAGAATTTTTTTAAATATTAAGATTGTTTTTTTGCTCGGATTAACTTTTCATGCGTATCCTTAGTTCCAGTGAGAAATCCTTAGTTCGTGCTAGTAAGAAATTTATGAAATTTATTTTTAAAATTTATGAAAAATAAATTCGACGTTAGAATATTTCCTTTACTTCGACAAATTATTTTTAAATATAATAATTTATATTTAAATATAATAATTTATAATCTTGACGATTTATTCGATTTTTACGAATTCAAGCATATTTGTGACATGAAATATTTCCGTTATCTTCGAAAAAATTCTTTCTAAAAAAATAACTGCGTCACATAACAGCGTAACAAGATTCTTCTAGAAAAGTTACAATTAAAGTACAATTAACAAATATTCTGTGCGCGCAGATTTTCGTTAGTTTTCGAAAAGCACATATATATAAACGCAAATCGCTTCACATAATACTTTAGTCGCATCTCGTTGTTCGAAGAGTCTACTTTGAGATCAATCGTCCTGGTTTTCCTTTATTTGTGTGAGAAACATTCATCCAAAATTTTCACGTGAAATGACATGGCTGAAAGATAAGAAATTGGAAATCACTTTATGCCTAATAATCGTGTGATAAACAATATTATCGAACAAATGAGCAACAATATTTGCTGCTCTCTATGACGTATCCACTCAACTCCTCTCATAGAAGAAATTACACATGGGATTACAATGCACAAAGAAGGGAACCTTCGAGCTTATCGTCAAATTGACTGGCAATTATACAGAAGAAATCAGCTTCGATTCAAACGCGTGAAAACAATTTCAAGAGAACATAGGACTCATGAGCACATACCTAAATGGAAGTAGCAAAATCAAAGTAAATCCTATCTCATTCGCAAACATATTTGTCAGCTTCACCTCCGCCTATGGTGCGAAAGCTATACTGGTGACGCGCAAGGAAGATGAAAATTTTCCAAAGAAGACTTCGTCCACAAGTACGCAAGCAGAACCAACACAATCGCCGACAAAGAAAAGAAAGTCTCCGTCGCGATGGTAATGCAGCAAGCTACATTTTAAGGAATGGAGAGAATAATCAAATGTCGATACACATATAAAGCAACTGACGTCTATTAAGGAATGCACCCATATTTGATTAAGGAGATAGAGTTCTGACTAATTCCTATACTATATTGACAGCAAAATCATTAAACTTATTTTTCGAGGCAACAAAAGAAGATATTGAACGCTGCATGAGAACAGAAATAAAAAATTATTGTTATTTTTGGAAACATATTTTAATATATTATTTTTAGAAATAACTGAATTAAAATTCAAAGAAATTGTTAAAATAATTTTAATGAATCGAGGATTATGATTTTTATATTTTTTCATGTGGTATAATTCATTTATCAATGTAATAACTCTTATCAATAAAGAAAATGTTTGTAACTTAAATTTTCGACTATTTCACATTCCAAATATCCCAACATTTCATTAATGTAGATTTTTATCATATTTAAATAAAAATATCTCATAAGATAGAGATATAGAGTACAGAAGAAATTTATTCTCTAAAAACGAGTAAATCATCGTCACCGATTACGACGACGCGTACCAGCACAAACTTGTTCATTTCTGTTTTACCTCCTCTTTCTCCCTAATGAGAATCTTCCGAAAATACGTAAAAGTCCTCGTCATAATAAGAAATAACTTCACTAAAATGTCAGTACGCCGGAGACATTGAGCTGCTGCAGCAAGAAATGAACCTGTAGAACAAAAAACTGTGCGCTATTCATATCCGATGCCCGTATTTTCCCTCTCCCCCCGTAATGAAAAAATGTCTCGATTTTCCTGGTGTCACAGTATTCATTTCTGCCGACTCTTCTCCAATCACCGCGTAGGCGACTGTGGATAGAATCAATCAAAATGCACCATTTAATTACCTCATTATCCACACCCTCGTGTCACCGACTAATCAGAGTGCGCCATTTTCCAGACAGGTCATGCCCCGGAGATGAAGTGGTGGGGGTTTGTTTTGAGTCCAGGCTGCTCTATATATTACTAACAGGCGTATATTTCATCTATTAATAGTACATTAGACGATCACATCAATATTTATATACAATATATGGTAACTATGATTATTTCGTATTTCGGATGTAGTATGAGCTCGCTATGATCAGAAACTATTGAATCGCCGTAACACAAAATAACCTAACAGAAAGAACGTGGACATTACTATTACTTACTATACTATTATCATGAGAGTCGCTACAATTTCGCTAATCGGACAAATGCTACAGTTATGATCGCAACTTTTCTGCAAAACGTACAAATAATCTCCTCAGCTTTATACGGAATTATCCAGGAATCAAAGTGGCCTCGGCAAAGCAGAAATAGGAAAGATCACGGCTCAAAACTACTGCATACAATACAAGATCCGACATACAATTACGCGCAAAATGACAAGATTGTGACAAGAGAGCGACGAGCGTTAGGCGAGAAGAGAACACGGCAATCTAAGCGATTCGAGTACACAGCAAATAAAAGATTAATTATTCGCGATAGTTTCTTGTACGATAGGCCTTGTACGGTAGCCTCTCTGCTCGAATTCGACACGTGCGATTCACTTGACATATCACAATATTAGGAATCAGTAGCTTTACAATATTTCTACGCTTATAGAAATATTGAATATGTCACGCTTGTGTGTAAATTCTCCTCGATCTCTTCGTTAGCGCTATTCTCACTCGGCTCACTCTCGTATACAGCATTCTCGTTCACTCCTATTCTCTCCTTCCTTCGTAGAGTCTGTGGCCTCCTGTTACAAACCTCTCGGGACTTATGCCACGACGCAAGTGATCGGGAGGGGGGGGGGAGGGGTACAAACTTCGTTCTTAAAGAAGGGGAGATCCTCAGTTTTTAACGCCGCTTGGAGTCTGATTGACCCGAATTATGATTGCGTTTCTATTGTTGCAACTGGAAGTACACCGTTATTGTTTTTGCTTGAAGCTGCTGCTGCCACCTCGGCTAATTGCGTCTCGCCGCCTTTTTTCTCTCACTTCTACCTGATGAAAATGACGGAATGTGGTGTCATTCTTCTGATGTCTCATCGGCTCTTTCTGCAGTTAAATCCTTCTTGTGTAGTTCTAACTAAATCCATCTTCTCTTTGAAGCACAAAGAATTCAGGACGTATTGAATCGGGACTTCTAGATCGTCTCGAGCGCATTCTGGAGACATTTAATGCTAAGATGATGGAGTTCAATGAGATACGTCTCGGGGATGTTGAGGATCGACTGGCGGCGGTGATGGATGGTCTATCCGCTGATTTAGTTGTTATGAGTTCAAGGCAGATCATCCTTGAGGAGCGCTTGCTAGGTTGGAGGAGAAGATGCGTGGTCTTACGATTTCTGCCGATGGTTCTCATGCCTTGCCGGATGGACTGTCTGCTTTGAGCGCATAATTAATGAGCAGAGGGACCATAAGCTTATCGTATTCGGTCTATCAAAAGTCCTTTCAGAGGACTGCACTAAGACTATAACAAGAGTTTCATTTTTCCTTAATGTCTCAGTATCTTCATCAGAGATTGCTTGTACCTTCAGGATTCCTGGCAGAAATTCGTCCTCGTCTTCGCTTATTATTAAATTTACGACAATAGCAAGCAATGAGCTGCTAGATCTAAAAACAATAAAAATCGTTCAAACGTAATAATGAATTTAATTTTAATGCTACATTTATTAAAAAGAAGATTGAAAAGTGAATATTTAAAATAAAAAATATTACAATGGTATTGCAGTACAACAGTTAAACCTAATAATTTTCACAACAACGCACGCAAAAGAATTCAAAACTTAAATTCTTATGTCCTATACTTAATTTTAATTTGCACGCCGTATTACTTGCTCTCATGTATTCACATTCATACTTATTCCCATTTTGTTTCTAAAATTCTGTCAATCCTATATATTGTAAACATTATTTTACTCGCTCGCACATAGTCACATTATACTTACTCCCATCGTATTTTATTTTTCAAATTCTTTTAATCCTGTATATTATAGGCATTATTTATGTTTTAATATTTATGTTATTATTGTATTTATATTTTAGTATCATTACATTTTTCTAGAGTCAAAGTCGAAACATGAGCGATTCGCCCTCGGGATTAATCAACGTCATATTCGAGATCGTGCGATGCATTAATGAAAACATGAGTATAAACGTACTGTATTAGTAAAAACGTGGATTATATAACGTACTCTGTGAGTTTATGTAACGTACGTGTGAGTTATGTAAAGGACGTCTCAGCAATGACGTTCTTCCGATCTCATGTTTCAACTCTTATTGTAATGACTCTACATTTTGTAGTCCAGCAACGCCAAGTGTTTTTACATGAAAATTTTTTAATTTAAACTTTTTAATTTTATTCTGTTAATTCTTCTCAATTTTCTGTGATAACCTTTAGGTTGAAAAGATAATGATATTTGGATTTCATTTTTTAATTTTGTACAACAGTTTTGTTCAAGGTTCATATATGATTGGATTGAGATAACAATTTTTAAAGATTATAATGTAGCGCCAATTATTAATATCTTTTATATATCTGATAGATATTCAAATTATTAGGTGTACAAAAAAGTTTTGAGCTTTTTTTTGTAAAATTCAATCTTTATTCGTATGTAATCGTACGGAAATGGCTTGCTGCGTAACGCCAAGCTGTTCTGCAAGCTCCTTTTCAGTTTG
>Ga0157363_1000245_pt1 | contig 42583 bp, 43 predicted proteins | sample AttsexASBM1_FD_111477 | JGI IMG/M metagenome (GOLD analysis project Ga0157363, IMG submission 111477) | Fungus gardens microbial communities from leaf cutter ant in Ribeirão Preto, State of São Paulo, Brazil - Atta sexdens ASBM1 | ecosystem: Host-associated > Fungi > Mycelium > Unclassified ... | reverse complement strand
CTTATATCTGTGGAAGATGGATCTTTAATGTTTATATTAATATCTTGTGTATTTGTATATATTTTTTATACTCTATGTGTGTGTGTGTATATATATATATATATATATATATATATATATATATATATATATGTGTGTAATCACTTGAACTGCGCGACGAGATTTTTTAAAAACGTAGTTAAATTACTGTAGTAATATCAATTAAATTTGATGCTCAATAGGCATCTATTAAAAAGATATCTTAATATACTGGAAATCTGTAAATAAATTTATTTATTATTAGATAATTGTCAATTAGAGAACTTTCAAATTGTATGTCCATTGTATTTGTTGAAAAGATGTGCTTGAGATAAGTTAAATTATTACTTGGAATTGAGTTAAACTTAATTCATAAATACTGTTTCTTTATAAAATCTTTTCCTTATTTGATAAGTGATAAAAAATAAAAAGATTTAATGTAATTGATGAAATCTGCTTCATTAAATTTTAATCAATTATAAATCGATTTTTATGTTATACACATTATTTTTATGTTGTACAATTTTTATGTTGTACAATATTTTCCATCTTTCAATTAATTTTTGTATTCCCTACAATTGCAATATACAGATAAATTTAATCTCTATTATTTCAAAACTTTTAAAAATCATGTCACTTATAGGATAATCTGATAAATTATTTCATCTGTACGAAGAGTAAAATATATAAAAAGTTGTATGAAGAATGCAATTTTCTTTTTAATAACAAATTGATAGAATTAATTATACTCAGCATTTCTTTACTTTTAATATGAAGCATCTGGATATATATAAATATATGTCCTTGATTTATTTATCTACTTTATCTTATCTGTCTAATAAGATTTCTACAAAAAATTAATTTTTTTAAATGAGATTTCTTAATAATAAATTGTATAAAAGTCTTACCAAAGAGATTAAATTATTATAAAAAAAGAATATATATATATATATATATATTCTTTTATTATAATTATTTATTATAACTATATATATCATTTTATTATAATTATATCAGTCTTGTATTTATTATTAGCAGACAATCCAAGAAGTGATCAGAAAGAAATAATACAAATCATAAGCTGTGTTAAGAAATTACATTATGACGGAATATAAGCTCGTGGTAGTTGGAGCTGGAGGTGTTGGAAAGTCTGCTTTAACCATTCAACTCATACAGAATCATTTTGTCGACGAGTATGATCCAACGATCGAAGACTCATATCGAAAACAAGTAAGCAAACCAACTTAATTTTTTTCATGATTTTGTAATAAATTCTAATAATTATTTATTTCACATTGAATATATTTTAATAATGTAGGAATTTAGAAGATTTAAAATTTAAACAGCTTATGTTTGTTTTTTTATTTCATTAAATACATCTCAAAATGTTAAACAGGTGGTGATAGATGGTGAAACGTGCCTTCTCGATATATTAGACACAGCTGGACAAGAAGAATATAGTGCAATGAGAGATCAGTATATGAGAACAGGAGAAGGATTCTTGTTAGTGTTTGCCGTAAATTCGGCTAAAAGTTTTGAGGTGAGTATGTTAGGTAGAGAGGCAATTTGTTTACGATTTTGAAATTACTGCATTGTGTGTTCAACATTACAGGATATTGGTACATATAGGGAACAAATAAAACGAGTAAAAGATGCGGAAGAAGTACCAATGGTCTTAGTGGGAAATAAGTGTGATCTTCAACAGTCTTGGGCGGTAAACATGACTCAAGCGAGAGAGGTCGCGCGACAGTATGGTGTGCCATTTGTAGAAACTTCCGCGAAAACGAGAATGGGTGTAGACGATGCATTTTATACTTTGGTGAGTAAATACTTTCTTCCTTCTCTAGATTTTTAAAGTATTACATTTCAAAATAGCATAATAAAATACTCATAATATATTTTCATATACCGAAAATTTTTTATAACTATGTTTGAAATAGTTTCGCGAAAAGTTTCAAGTGACAAAGTTCCGTCATGCATTTCAGGTCAGGGAAATACGAAAAGATAAAGAACGCACAGGTAAACCACCTGGCAGTAGTGGGCACAAGAAACGTCGATGCTTTATTTTATAAGTCTTTGAATAACACCAATATACTTTTACTCGATTACTACGTAAAAATAGGAGATATGAAAAGCCTTACATTATGTTCACAGCACAAATATTTACAGCTTATCCTATAGAATATTGTAATGAATTGCAAGCACAATTTTTTCTATACATTGAGAGAGAAGAACAAATTACCTAATAGTACGTTTTTACTAATGGGCTTATGTTGCATATAAGAATGTTTACATTTGGCAGCTTGCCATGCAATTTCATTACTGAAGCGTCTTAACCCTTGATTGAATAAAAGAATAGTTGATTTTTTTAATTACATGTATTTAATATAATACAAAAAAACATTGAATTTTATATACATATATATATTTTTTATATATATATGCTTATAAAATTTCAAAATTACAATTAATTTGCAAATTTTATTCTAATATTTGACAAGTGTTGGGCCCTCGTCTTTATAACACGGAAAATTTATAAGACAAATAGACCGAAATAGCGAAACATAACATGTGGCATGAAATGTGACATATATATATATATATATATATATATATATATATATATATATATATATATATTTCAAGTGTTTATTTTATAGATTTAGTTGATACATGCCATCAATCACATGTTGCACTAATGGATTTTAATTAAACAGCAATATATTAACAAAATAAAATTATTCAATGAATCGTTTTAATTGTTTATAACTTGTGAATTAAGTTTTGTATTATTGCCATTTTGTACCTCAAATAATTGCCAAGTAACTAAAATTATCATTCTAAAAAGAAGTTCTGAATCACAGAAATGACATTCAAACTTAATTCATTATGTGCTGTGATTAGATATTCTTAAGTACATCAAGCGAATTAGTTAAGTGTACTGTGATTAAGTCTGCAATTTTTAAATAAGACTTTATTTGGTAGATATATATAAGATGCTACGACGATATATAGAAGACGCGGGGGAGAGGGGAGTACACGATATAACTGTATTCTCTAAGCAATTTATTTTTTTGGTACAATTTAGAAATAGACATAAATCAGATAATGATTATTGTATAATTATACCAAAATAAAACTGCATGCCAACTAAATTTGAACAGGAGAACATTGCTTTCCTGTATTAACTTTTCATGCTACTAACATATTATTAACCAAAGGCTTAATATTTAACTATACATTTATTATATATAGAGATAGTGAATTTATCATAAGAAGGCTATATTTCTGCTATATATGTTTATAAATTTATCTTTCTCTACAGTTTATATAAGAATTTATGAAGTGTATCACTTAAAACTATTGTCTCTTCTCTCCTAAATTTTAAGAAGAAGCGTAAGTTAGAGTTAGTAGTTACTGTTATTAAGAATTATAAGAGTAACAATCTTACGGTTCTTTACTGATAATTTACTAATTCACTATAATATAGTATACTATAGTATACGTTCATACAAATATAATAGATTAAATATGTATATAATACGCATATAATAGAATAAATATGTATATATACACATACATGAATTTATTCTATTATACTTTTATAAATATACATATATCACGATTGCGATATACTTATAGTTCAGTAAAATTATTATAAATGACAAACATAGCACGATACTCAAGTTAATTGAGTATTTTTTTCTGACAATAAAATAATTTCGATACAATGAATTTATTCTTCAATCAACGTACAACGTAAATATTGACGGCTAGATTCTATAATATGTTCAAAGAGCAATCAAGGGTTAAATCCTTCATTCAAACAATGCAAACAATTTCCATTCTCGAATGCGCATACATAGTATTTTCTAATATTAATGTTTTCAGCTAAAATGAAAATGTGTATGTATGTATAAATATACACAGAATAGATATCATTTTTTTACACAATTCAATTTCGTAAAACTTTTTTAAAACTTGTTTGTTATATGCATTCACTTGTCGAATGCTTGCCTATGAGATTGTTATAGCTCATCCATATTATTTACTTTTTTAATAACTATAAAAGTCTTCATATTCATTAATTTCTTTTAACAATAATTCGTCATCGATACGAGCCTTTAGATAGAAATAAATCATTTATAAATAATATCATTCAATAATATTCACGTTTCAGCTATATCACAATCGAAATTCGTAAATCAAGAAATTTTATGTAAAATTTGATTATATATGTCAATTTTTGCCTGTATTTATTGAAATTCTTCAAATGTATTAAGATACATATATAAACTTGTATTTAATATATTTCATCTTATCCAATATATACGATATCAAAATGTTCACGACAAAGTTATATGTTTTTGAAATATACCAATATAAATAATATACAATTTATATTTTATTGACCTTAATTGCACATCATCTTTGATTTACTTTATTTAAAAATTTAATTAAATAATACGCTCCAATACTTTCGGGGCAATGGGCTTAAAATTACTAAAAGATCAAGATATTTCGATTGAAGTTGCATTTATTTTCGAGCACCTAAGTAAATATAAAATTGTTATATGTCTATATAATTCTGTATGTATCTATATCACTGTCATGTTACTGTCGCTATAATATTTATAATAAACTAATTTCTAATTACATATGAAATAATAAATGTAGGCTTGAGTGTATACAGTAATATATATGGCACGTCAGTCTGTACGTTTAATTACTTAATCGTAATTATTAAATACTACTATATGTTATCCGCGCGCGCGCGCATCAATTGAATTTTATAAATCATTTTATTGTGTTTGGCATTGTTCATGGCTGATGGCTCTAGCACTACCGTATCATTTCCATATACTTCTGCTTATGTTTGCTTAACATTTCAGTCACCGTTACCAGCTGTTTAATTGTCGGCTGTAAGCAACAAATGTAATTTTTTAAGCATATGCATCCTCATGCATATCTTCGTGATTATAGATTAGAGACATACCTGTGTCTTCGATAGAACTTGAAGTTCCTTCAAATGTGAAACACAGATATGATGCAACGTCGCCAAGTCTCTCGCAGTGTCTGACACGCTTTTGGTTCTTGGATCCGTAGTTTCTGATGGTTCTGGTTTTTCAGCAACATTCTGCACATATAACACATACAACATTGTATAAATTAAATACAATTTTCATATTATATCAACCATCTCCATTTACATTAAACGCATTGCATCAAAAATTGTCCATAAATCCATATATGTGGTATATATATATATATATATATAAAATAGAATTAAAATAAATATAAAATAAACTTACAGACAGCTGATCAAGGAACACTACCATTCGTTCTTTATTTTTAAGAATGAATGGGTTTACAACTTCCATGTATGGTTCTTTTCCACCAAATTCGACCAAATTAGCCAAATTTTGTAGACATTTTGCCACCATGACTAATGATCTATAAATAATTTAAACAATTAGTGTAGCATGTGATAATATTTAAATAAAGATATTTAAAATGATATACAAATTATAATATAAATTTCATTTTGTGTGATTTTAATTCATGTTACTTTTTTAAATTTATATTTAGTTTATGTTTATACCTCGCAGCAGATGGAGATGGTGGTTCAGCTATTAAATTAAAGGATCTAGGATTCAATATGGCAGGGCAGAGGAGGCGTAGAAATATAAATCCACTGACAACCCGAGTTCTGACTAGTCTTTCGTGTGGCCATTTAGCAACGACTGCTCGTTGTAAGCATCCGCAAATGTATCTGAGAGTTCTCGGACAAGCGTCAGGACTTGTGAAGATACTTAATGTAACTTCATCCAATACCTAAAATAGAGAATGCATTTTTATTAATTTTTTTGCTAATCGCATTAATTAACACATAATTACTAAAGAAATTATATACTTGTAACAAAAATTCTGCATTATTGCACGCATCTTCTGGAGAATCCATTTTTGTTGGATTCAACTCACAACTCTGTTTACTTTCAATTAGTTTCACGATCGTATCACGCAAAGCGGCCTTTAAAAACGAAGTACAAACAGATTTCATATATAAATCCATTAAAGTGGTAGTAAGACTGGCAGCTCTAAATAGAGTTGGTGTTTCATCTTCTTTCTCAACCTAATAAAAATATAATTGTGATTTTATATATTTAATGGTATTTGTTGTTGGTGTATCAAACTATAACTCACTTCAGCTTGATTCAATGATCGTAGGAGATCCGATTCCTTTCTCTCATGTCTATAAAATCAACAATATCAAAATTAATATCCATTTATAATTAAATTGTAGGATATAATTATTTGTACCTAAAGATTCTAAGAAGACTATTTGCCAAAGGTACTCTATCTAAGTGGCATACATCTGCTAATGCTTTAACAACATGTAATTCTGGATCTAGTAATAATTGCTGAAGAGGGCTATATTCTTCGGGAGGCATAGCTAAATCATGTCTATATCTGTAATACAGATATTTTTATTAATATACACAAAGCTTTTTATACAATAAGATTTATATACAATATAATTGAAATATTCTTATATATATTATATCGCATTATCTCATCTGTGAGCAAATATTTTTAATCTTTACCGTATGCGTAAACGCAATGCGCCCCATTCTCCGATTGGTGTCACTCCTGATAATGGATACCATTCATCCATTTCTTCTCCATTAGTCAAACTTGCCAATTCAACCGTCAGATCAGCGACTTCCGTATCCTTGCTGCGCTTACCTTTGTTATACAGAGTGAGCGAGAAGGACATGACATCCGGTGGAACATCCCTAGTTGCAAATTAATAAAGAGTAAAGAGATTTTATACATTGAGAAGCTAGTTCATATAAGATTCACATACGTACTCTAGAATGAATTCTTCATCCCAGAGTGGATGCAATCCTGTTTTAACCTTTGTGCGAGCAACTTTAACATTATTTAGAGCCACTATAATAAACGGATTCGGAACTAGCTTGTACGGAAGCCTATGTGCGTCTAAGATATGCAAATGCAATGAACGTAATTCACGGAGGCGGGCGACTTTCGGAGCACGGGTAAGTTGTGATACACATAATGGTTTCAAGGCATTAATCCAGTCTAATGCGTTCTCGGAATTCGGGGCAGCCAGATAAGTTATGGTGGCCAAACATGGTAAAGCACGTTCAACTAATTGGAAACAATGAGGCCTATCAAACACACTTTCGTGGACCTAAAAAGACACTTCGGTAACTCATCCCGCGTTCATTCTAAGCTATTCATTCATTTCCTTCATTTGCTGATAAGACATGGCCGATATGGCATATATAAATCGTGCATGTTATTATAATTATTTTTGTTACCAAATTTTTATAAAAACCTTAGATTTTGATGTTAGAATATGACGTATGATAATATGACGTTCAATATTTCAGAATATATTCCTTACCTGATATAAATATGCACAGCTTAAATCAATGAGACCTTTTGGCTTGGTCCTCTTGGGATTGTCGTACAAATAGAGATGTGTGTCGGTAGCATCCACTAATAAGACAAAATATAATGCTTTCCATTTTTTATTTTTCTCAGATTTCTTTTCTAAATATCCCTGCATTTTAATCCCTTTATTCTTTTTTGCTCCTGATTGCTCTCGACACTCCCTCAAAGTTGCATATATTTTCTCAGCATGTTGAACTTCTCTATTTACTCTGACGCTACCATCAGGTTCGGTTACCATTGCTTGAACCAAAGTATGCCCCTCTACAATTTGTTCCTTTCGATATCTATGATACAACAAAATAAAATAAGAACATCAAAAATATTACTTTTTGTAAAAAATTAAAATAATAAAAATGTACCTATTAATTACAGCGTCAAGACATTCAAACGTTCTACCTCCCATAAGATAGCGTACTCCTTTTTTCTCGATTCTGAATCTCTGTATTTGGTTATTTATATGGAAAAAAAGTGAATAATCTCCCGGACTGTTATCCGATGGTCTGACCTGTGAATAAAAATATAAATATTAAGTACAGAAAATCAAAGAATTAAGTAAGTATATATAAATAAAAAAAAATAAAGATTTAAAAAATAAAAATAAAGATATACGTAATAATATACGTAATAATATGATATCATTTAAAATAAATATGAGGAAATCATTATTTTCTTACTAGGAAACTTCCAGGTCCTGCCTTCACCAACATGTCCACTGCTTCACTTTTGGTGACATTAGGATGAAACCAGGAAAACACTGTATTGGGATCTATGGAATCATCAAGGTCCTCTACTAATTCCCGAAATATTAAACCCTGTTCACCAGTTCTGTGGGCAGTGACCCACAACCATCCATCTCCCATGTCATTGTGCACAAAAAATATATCCCCTTTTTGAAAACTCAGTTCGTCAGTATCTGGCATTTTAGTGTATGGCAGTATCGCAACGATTCGTTTCTTATCATTTACTGGCTCCGGTGGTGGCGTTGGATGTATAAGTCTTTCTCTCTTTAAGAGATCCGAGCAATGAGTATAATATGCCACCAGGTCTGAGAGACTGTTAAATTGACGACCGCCTACAATATTTTTCAAATTAAATTATATATTTAACAAAAAGTTTTCTTATTTTCTAAATATAAATATAAAAAATTTAATACGTTATTTAATCTGTGCATATTGTGAATAATCTTTTGCCAATTGAAAATATAATTGAAAATATGTCAATTGAAAGTTTTATCTCAAAATTTAACATTTTCAGAATAAATGTTACAAATATTAAATCTTTTTGCCATAATGTAATGTTATATGTTAAAATCTTTTAAAATAATATATAATAATGCACATATATGAGATATTATAAAGACATTACATTATAAATATATTTAGAAATTCTTAAATTGTACATCTTTATCTTTACCAATGTAATAATCTCCACAGACAGCTGTAATTCGAAAATGATTTATTCCAGTCCTTCCTAAGTAAGACAAAACATAACTTCCAGGTTTTCTATCGCTTTCACGAACCAAGTAACTACCCATTTTACTCGCATCCCACAGTCTTTCCTCAGCTGTAAATCTATCTAATCGACCGTGATACCACCTGTAAAAGGTCACATGCTATTTTAATCTCAATTCTAATCGAGTATCAAGGCTTATATACCTTGCATTTACATCCAATCCTATCTCAAAGTATTATACATGAAAAGTTAATAGAAATGATATTCAAGTCTCACTGATTCTCTGGCGGTGCCGTTAACAAAGTGGCATTCGCCCCGTCGGGTTCTTCCGCATCTTGTATGTCATCCGGTATATTTTCGAGAAAGGGATCAAATTCATTTTCTGCGTTCAAGGATTCGTTTTGACCACCATCCTCGCTTCCTGTACTAGGAGATCCACCTTTGCTGCTATGCTCCATCTAAAAGAACAATGAAATGAAATTAGCTGGACTTTTAATAATAAGACTTTTAATAATTAATAATAATTTAATAATATTATCTAAGCCTTAACTCATAAAAAATTGATCAATTATAGTTGATTATTTTTATCATTTTAATTGTGACTGATAAATTCCTTACGGCTCAAGATTTAGCTATTGTAGAAAGCCTGCCGTTTACTTAACGTTTAATTTTTTTCACAAATAAAAAATAATACAATCATACTTGTGATATTAACTTTTTTATTAATAATTTTTCTATTTTATTCAATATAATCCCTTTTTTTGTTTAATAAATTTTTAAAATCGCTTAGGTCAGGACTGAATAGAACATGCTAATTAATTCGATATTAATATTAATTAATTAATTTGAAGAAGTTCTTTTTTTGTTTTTAAGTATGTTTAAGAACAATCATATCCTTAACTTTTTCCTCTTTACTTCTGCTTTAAATATTCCTAGACGAAATAACTTATCAGGATTTTTAAAATTTTAGAAATAGTTTCTTTTAATTGCAATTTCAAAACAAAATAGTTATCAATACAGACATAATTTCATACAATACATTTTAGATTCCAACATGCATCACAAACGACTCTAGAGTTCATGCAAGATAAATTAAAATTTATTTTCAAAGAAGAATGGATTCCAAAGTCTCCAGATACAGTTCCTCGATCAGTGTAATCGAAAGAAGATTATGTTCAAATAAAAAATAATATATAAATTACCTCAATAACGCGAAGAATAAAAAAATTAAAATAAAAATTAAAAGTCATCATCATGTTTTGTCACTTTCAGTAACTATCAAAGATCTGATTCATTCTGACTTTCGACATCATTATCGAGCAGTATCGCTGTGAACATAAGTGTCATGTCCCAATATCATATTAGAAAAATGTTAGGAAAATCCAGAGTGAAAGTGTAGCATACATAAAGCTGTTTTTCATTCAAGCGCGTCATGCGTCCCTAATCGAGGAGAGTCAGGCGATAACACTGGAAACGGGAGAGATAAAGCTCGGTGTGCCCCTCGCGGAAATACAGCCGCGCAAGAACGTAAGGGGGAGCCGAGATATTAAATAAGAGTAAGGGAATCACGCCGCGCCTTCCGCCGTTCGCGATCTCCGTTCATCGAGAAAGGGACAATATCGAGGTACGAATAACGGAGTAGCAATTCCGCTCATATTACAAGAGTATACACGCATACATACCTTGGCATTGTTGGATACGCTGGGTCCGCCGCGCACGAACTCCGCCATTCCGTCGGCACCACTCTCGTGTACGCGACTACGAAGCACCCGTCAATCAGTCGAACGGCATGCGTCGTCCCCGCCACGATATTCCTCGCGATCGTATTTACAAATACAATTACGAAGGCAGACTCGTATCAGTATAAAATGTATTGACGTTTCCCGGCAGCCATTTTACTATCCGCACGCGCCGACCGTGACGCATGCGCGAGCATGACATGAGTCGTCCCGATCAGTCTCGCTTCCCGATTGGCGGAAAGTGAAACGATAACAGCGCGATGGTAGTTCTTTAATGAACTTTCAGCAATATCCGGGAATATCGACAAAATCGAGAATGATGTTATCGGCGGAGTAAACTCTAGTTTTACTTTGAAGTTACGGAAAAATTCAAGGATCAAAATAATACATATACTTGCGAATCAAAAATTATGAAGAATATATCTGTTCTTTTGGAGAGAAAAGGAAGAAAGATGAACTGGTGAACAAAAAAAGAACAGACCTATATTTTACAGCGATTTTTATTGGAATTTGGACAGTACTTAGTGTGCATATTGAATGTGTGTTTAATAGAGCATCTATTGAACTATATTTTATTGTACTGATAACTGTGTGCAGTTAAGTAAAATATGTGTTTTATAATTCTAAATAATATAATTCTATATAATATATAATATATAATATATAAATATAATTCTAAATTTGCATTTTACTGTTACACTCAGATCAAATTAATATACAACGATTTTAATATGTACTAGGTCCAATTAAATTCATATTAGATATATAATAAAATTATATAAAAATTTGCATTAGTAACTAAATATAACAAATTGAAAAAAAGAAATTTTTAAAAGATTTTATATTATTTAATAAATATTAATTAATCTTATACTTTTTTAGAATTTATGTATCGGAAATTTATGAATGAAATATTTTAATATTCTATTCTAAAAATATGTATAATAATATAGAAATGCATAATATATATAAATTAAACATTCATGCTAGATTAAAATTTTTTATTTTTGCTCATTGCTGTTATCTAATAATTAATAAATAATTTATTATTCACCTAGAAAAAAACCAGAAACGTCAATATGTGTTTTTTTTAATGACATTGACTCATGATTATGTAAGTTCTTTCTTACGTCATGGCAATGATAAGCTCTTATCAGACTAAAAAATATATAGAATTAACCTAAAATAAATCTTTATTTATTTTTAATCAAAGTCAAATTATATAACATTTGTAATGTTTCTCTTTCTTTCTTTCTAAATAGATAACCTCTACAAAAAAATAGATAAATTAGATAGATAAATTGAAAATAAGATTAAAGGAATAATAAATCGGAGATGATTTAAGTAAATGTTAATAAGAAATTTTTGATGTCATATAACAATAAATTTACATAAGAATATTTACGTCGAATTTATTTTCTTTCTGCGCATTCGACTTTGAGCTAGTGGCACGAGTCGCATCGCTAGCAGCATTTACTTGTCTTAACATCATTTCATAAATTACTCTACGTGTGTAAGAGGTAACTTTTCTATCATTTTTCTATGTTTCTTTCATTTAGATCAGTGATGATTTACCGCGAATTTTTTACAGCTTGCCAATTCATGGTAAAAAATATAACATATTTTTTACTTTATGCAAACAAAATAAATATTGTGTAATCTGAAAGAATTTATCTATTCTAAAAATAATGATTAAGCCTAAAAAAAATTGCATCACTGATTTTTAAATTAAGAAATAGTTTTTTTTTAATTAAAATAGTTTAAAATAAATTTTTTTTTGTTAAATATGAAGCAAAAAATTTACAAAAAAATTTATGTTTGCAATATTAATTAATAATAGAGCTTGAATCTTTAAAAATTACTCTGCAATTATAAATTTTTTTAAAATGTATTGTTTCAGTAAAGAAGATTTTTATACATTATTCAACAAGATATATATTGTAAGAGTAAGCAGCAAAAATGGCAGAAGTAGAAAGACAGTTTACAGATATAAAACTTTCTGTACCTTGGGGTCATGTTGCTGCCAGAACTTATGGATCTCCTACAGGAAAGCCAGTCTTAGTAGTACATGGACTTCTAGATAATGCAGGAACATTTACTAGATTGATGAAATATTTACCAAAAGAATTATTTTATTATGTATGCATAGATTTACCTGGCCATGGATGGTCATCACATTTTCCATCTTGGATGATATTAGATATTATGGATTATGCACATGCATTATATTTTGTCTTAGAAGTGCTTCAATGGAAAACATTTATTTACCTAGGACACAGTTTGGGAGCACAAATAGGTGTAATATTCAGTGTTTTTCACCCAAATAGAATCGAGAAGTTAATTTCTTTTGATGGGATTCTTCTGAATCCTACAAATAACGAACTTACAACTTATTTTAAGAACGCATCTGCATTCTCAGTAAAAGTTTATCATGAAAAAAAATCATCTTTCACTAGAGAAGAAATATTATATGCTCTTAAGACTTTTAGGATTGGAGTTTTGAATTCTGAAGCTGCTAATGAGTTATTTGAGCGTGCAGTTACAGAAATAAATGGAAAGTATATCTATAACAGAGATATACGATTAAAAAATCATCCTTTATCATTTATGCAGACAAAAGAATGTCAGAAGTTTAACAACATGCTTTCAGTTCCAATATATCTCTGTATTCCATTTCACGGTATTATTTTTCCATATAAAGAACTTACGTTCATATTAGAAACAATAAGGATTAAAACTTTAATAAAAGTAATTTATGTAGATGGAAATCATGATGTTCATAATAATAACCCTGAAAAAGTTGCACCATTTGTATGTAAAATATTAAATAACGACTATTCTAGCAAACTGTAGATAATTGTGTGCATGCACACATTCTTCAGTAGAAAAAGAAATTGTTAATAAACATAAACATAAAAGATATAAATATAATTTATAATATACATCTTTATATATAAATATACGAGAACAAATCAATAAATATCCGTGTTTGAAGACGGGCGTTACTGTTGACATTATCATCGTGTACTACCATCTTTCAAACGGCGCTATACAAAATTTCAAAGTGATTCATATGATAGTTTTGATTAACAGCAATTCATAGTGAGCATATTTGATGTTTTTCGATACAATGAAAAAAGTATCCATCTGTGATTCGCTTTTTATTTTTGGATTTTATTTTAGAAAAACGTGCTAAGAAATGAAAACGAAGTTGGATGTCTATGGAAACCCTTCACCATCTATGATAACCGTGAGATGAACGAATTTATACGTGATTAGGATGAGGAAACCATCGAAAAAATCCGACATGATTCTCGCTAATAGAAAATGCATGAAATAGTAGAGACGTAAGCGTGTCGTACGAAACGGCATTCAATATTTTGCATGATAACTTAGGAATGAAAAAGCTGTCGGCCTGATTCGGCTGGGTGCCGCGATTACTTATGGTGGACGACAAGTGGATATGACTATCAATTTCGAAGCAGTATTTGAAGCTATTTAAACGCAACCCGCAAGAATTTTTTCGTCGATTCGTAATTATTAAAACATGAATTCACTATCAGAGATCAAAGAACAGTTAAAACAATGGACTTCATCCGCAAATGTACTCCGAAGAAGGTCAAGATGGTCTCATCGATTAGAAAGGTGATGGTCACTATTTTTTTAAATGCACAAAGCATGATCTTCATCGGCTATTTGGAGAAGGGAAAACCTATTATGGAAAAACTACTATGCTGATTTATTGGGCCGATTCGATGTTGAATTGAAGAAAACACGGCTCCATTTGGCGAAAAAAAAGTATTGTTCCACCACGACGATGCACCGGCTCTCTGCAGTCGCTACAGCTAAATTAGTCGAATTACGCTACGAATTGCTGTCACATCTGCATTTAGCCCTCTGCAACTTCTTCCTGTTTTCAAATTTGAAAAAATGACTCAAAAGAAAGAGATTCACGTCGAATGAGGAGGTCATCGCTGAAACAGAGGCATATTTTGCAGAGTTCAACAAATTTTTCGAAAGAATTAAAAAATGACAGGGACGTTGGGAAAAGTGTATCCTTCTAAAAGGGGATTACGTTGAAAAATAAAAAAAATTTTGTGAAAAACTTATTCTTCATTACTAACACAGATATTTATTGATTTGCCCTTGTATAAATATCTATATTTCTCGAATATACTTTACATTTCACAATGTATATTGATGTGTACTTGAATGTTTATTTTACATTTATAACATATATATATATATATATATATATATAAAGATACAAGGTATATCAGGTTATAAAATTGTCATATAAAAAATAGTTACATGACGTATTACAGTAAGAAAACTATTGTACTGTAAAAATTGTATTTTCCATACGAAATTGTACAAAATTGTAAAATAGTTTATTCTTGTAAATTTTTATAAATTTACTATTGTAATTTTCACTAAACCTTTCATTTGATGAACTTTAATTTTTACTTCCTTATCTCTCAAAATAATATCTCTTAGTTCGTTCTCGAAAACGATTGCAGTATGATTCATAAAAGAATCCTTTTTTGTATCATGTATATGATGTGGACTGAGTTGAATCTTGTACCAACATATTAAGGCATTTGGTAAAATTTTTCCTTTATTTATTTCTCCAAAATTCACGATTGTTTCAGTAATCTCTGTTTCATTTATTTCTATCAATGTTCGTGCCTCAGACATAATTTCACATGAATATAAACTTGAATTCAAATCAAATATTTGATTGATCTATAGCAAAATAAATATGGAAATAAAAATCAACGTCTACACTCTAAAAATTATACATGAGACTTACCTTATATTTATTAATGTATTCAGCGATTATGTAATTTGTACTTTTTATTTTATTGATTATATTATCCCGCATATGTAGATCATCTTCGCTGTCTGAACTCTGAAAAGAAAAATATATTCACTTACTGTCATTTTAAACAAATAAAAATCATGCAAAATTTTATTTTTAATCATTTTTTTCATTAAAATATGTCTTTTATTTAAATATAAATTACATTGATTAAATATCGTTTGTATATCATTATACCGTATCAATATCAAATGAAGACGATCTTTGGAGATTTATATTTTGTACATAAACCATATTTGGTAAATCTTCTGAATATACTAACTGTCCCATAAGAAAAATCTTCTCTGGCAATAATACACCATTTGTTTTAAGCAAATTCCTAAGATAATAGATGATAACAAATTTTAATATTTTATAATTATATAAAACATATGTAAATATTGTATACAATACCTGGAAATTTGATAACAACTACCTTGGTCATCTCTTAATTCACCTTTAATATCAAAATTATAAATAAATATGGAATCTAGAGAATATGGAATTTCTTCATAACTTGATATCATATGTACTTTCTCTTGCACCTCGCTATTACGAGCTACTTGTTCAATTAGAACACGTAGCATTGGATTGTCAGTTTTGTAATATAAAATTTCACTATCTTTACATTCCTTTAAAAGTGTCAACCCGTAGATTGGAAAAGGCGAGGTATCCAAAATATATTTCATTTTTCTATTCTTTTGAGATCTACCAATTTCTGTGAGCAATTTGACATAATCGAAGTCGTTTAGAAAGGCAATGACTTCTTTTGGCAAATGATACAAAGTTGTACAATTTTCACTATAACGTTCATTATTCGTGCTATAAGAACATTTCAGTTTGCTCTTTAAAGTTTCTGCTTTTATCGTCAATACATCACCTTCATGACATACAGTTGGCACCGTCGGAAAAACAGCAAATTGCCAACAAGATTTCCCATCTGAAGAATCCAGTGTGATCTCTTCGTCAAGATGTAACTTGAACCAAGTGATTAAACCATCTATGATACCATCGTATCTACATTTTGTTTGTAGCATCTGCTTTATTCCATCTTTGCAGAATTCATACAATTCTAGTAGACTATTAAAATTCACATTAAAAAGCAACTGTGGCTCTGTAATGTAATTCATTTGAACTTTTTCCAGGTTTTCTGTATCATAATATTCGTCGTCTGATAGTATAGACACATTGTTAAAGTTTAAAGGACAATTCTCTTTTATCTTGTCAAAAATCACTGACGATCTGTATCTAATGTATTCACATTCAATAACTGCTGTGTAAACCGTCGCGCCCATAGGTATTACTATACCATTTAAATCTAAAATATTCATGTGTACGTTAATCATAGATGGTATTACAAGCTCTCCAAATAAGCCAGCATCAAATGTTTCAGTCACTATTAATTTTACTCTAGAATTACAGGTAATGGTTTTAATATTAATCAATGCATAATATTGTAACAAATTAATGCAAATAATTTTTAAAAGATATATAAGTATGTATTGTATTATACATACCTTTCTGAAATATCCATAGGTACTTTAAGATCGAACGACAGTTTTGATATTAATTTTATGTCAGATGCATTGTTAGATTCAAATACGTCTTTTGCAATCAGTGTCATTGCTTCAGAACATTCACATGCATAAACTTTTTTGGCTCCAGCATCTTTTGCGTATAGACTCAAAAGACCTGTACCAGTTCCTACATCTAATACTGTATCATAGCCCTGGCTGATTCTCTTACGTATGGCTCGCTCAAAAGCATTGTTTCTCTGCTTGTCATTGAGCATTGTGAAATGCCACCTATCCACTGCCATACTATATGCATTTTGCAAGTTTCGCTCTGCTGGTAGAAAGTTAACATCAACTTTCAAAGCTCTTTTTAAATATTCTATTGCCCTTATGGGATGGTTATTCCTTTAACAAGTACATGCAGCATTCTATGAGTCTTTTTTAGATCAGGAATAATAATGAAAAGAATTTATTGTAAAGGTAATTGAAAAATTATTAATGTATGCATTATATAGTGTATAGATTACCTCAACAAGTGTGCCGCAAAATTATTCAACATACGAGAATTGTTTGGATAAATATTCAAGGAAAATTTGTAGGAGCTTACAATATCTGAAAATTTGTTGTCATTTGCTAATTGCATTCCCCATTCACCTGAAAATATTATTATGTTGTTATAAAAAATATAAATTTCTTTGATTTTTTTTAGGTATACAGATTATACAAATGTCTTACACAGAACATCTGTAAACGTTTCTTCAATTTCTGATCTCCTTGCAGACAATTTTGCAAAGATAATATAATATGCAAAAGCTTTCCCAACATTTCCAATCCTGTCATATTCTCTGGCTTTTCGCAGTGATTCCTCCAATATACTATTTACTTCTGCTTGCATTTTTGCATCGATTAAATTTATTTTTATCTCATTCGCCTTGATTTTATAATAACATTGATTTTGAAAAATTAGAAATTGATATTATCACGAGACAATCATGTGACTAATTTTAATTATTATTTGTATACACATGCACGAGCAACATGCATACGTCAAATATGAATTAACCTAACCTAACGTTTGTTCGCTCCGTCCGTACCGATACTACCGACTAAAAAACTGTCAACTGTCTAAAAATACATCACAATAAAAAAAAGAGAGGACGCTTATCAAATTTTTGTTTTGAATAATAAAAGGTCTGTTCTTTTTCTTCTTAAACTTTTACCAGTCACCGACGAGATATTATTAAAAATCGTCAACCCTGGTCAAATTTTCAGCGATATAAAAAAGTCCCGAGGACTCGGAGGTAATTGAAGAACATTGCCATTATCGACAATTGATATAAATTTGCTATTATTAACATAAATATTTGATTTATGCATTATTAAATTCATGATTTTTTTTATTATATAAATGTTCCATAAATAAATGTGCATACTTGTAAAGCTATAATGTCCTATATATTGCAGAAAAATTACAATTTTTTCTCTGTAGTTATCATCTCTGTTGATAATCAAACTTTGACGATACACTGAAATCACAATTTTAAAGAAAAATCGAATATTATTGAATTCTAAATGCACAAATACACTTACTGAACTAAATCATAAAATTAATACAATATTATCAGTTTTTAACTCTTAATCACTAATATTCTCAAGACGCGAACTCCCGTGAGGATGTTGGTCTTTTAATAGTACCTCGGTGCATCAGTTCATCTTTCTTTCTTTTCTCTTTAAGAAGAAAGAAGAAGAAGAAAGATGAATTGGCAAAAGTCATCCAAAAAGAACAAGCCTAAAAAAAAGGAATGTTTCTAAAAACATCCAATGTTTTTAGAAACATTCCTTTTGTTGAACAATCGTTATTGAATTTTGTCCAATTTTGGAATATGTTTGCTATAAAAAATCGAAAATGGTAAATTGAAAATTAGAATTTAATCAATTGAAATAAACAGAAGAAACTAAGATTAGTTTTCCGATTAAGAACTTTAATTAAAATTTAATTTTTAATTCGCAAGTTTCCATTTCCATATAATCTGATACGAGTTTAATGTTCGCTAGTATCGCATTATTGTGTTCTCAATCTCATCAAAAAGAAATATTATAACGGCTTCCGCTTGCATGCGTATGTCATACATATATATATATATACCATAAATATACAGCCAACACAGAAATGTCAAAACATTAAATCATTGTACGTAGAAAAAAATAATATCATATTACAAACAAAGAACAATTGACAGTAAATTAATGTTTAATCCGTAACATTTAATACGTCCAAAAAAATTTATATACATAATTCTGACATAAAATAAATTTATTTTTTTTTTTTACTTCCAACTTCTACTTTGCACATTACGATAATTATCTCTACCCTTTCCTATAATTAAAAATGTTCAATTAGAAAATTATAAAGAAATTAATTAAATTATAAGAACATTGCGTGTCGTGAAGCACGGATTTTAAAGGCGAGATTTATTACTAGATAGAGAAATTATCGAAATTTTTTGTTTTTAAAAAAGCAAATAAACTGTTCAAAGATATTGTAGAAAATTCATTATTAATTATATTCGATATGACAATGATAAAATTCTTTCATTCTTTCTCTGAATTTTATCATTTTTTTCATTTCATGTAGTTCACTAATTATTTCATCGTATCGTGACTGAAAGTCATAATATAATAATGTCAATATCAATTAAAGATTACGTTTCTTAGCTAATTCTTCGTCGATTCTCAAATTATCCTATCAAGTATAAAAGCAATATAACTGTATTTATATCATACAGCACGGTTATTACCAGCATGGAGCTCGAGAGTTCATTCGAGCTCATTCGAGCAAAAACTTAAAGAGGAATCAGATCATGAAATGTATATACGTCTGCATGACTCACTATCTAGATATTAAAACAACGAATTATCTAGCGCGAAGACAAGGAATTGCAGAATTATGCGGCAAAGGATCGATTCGTCTCGTCCGACGAGACGGTTCGATCATCGTCCTTGTCTTCGTTGGATGTCCCGTGGGCGGATCTCCGTCCTGCCAAAAAAAGAAATGATCAGAGAGAAATGATTTGGCTGTGCTGTGAAAAAGATGCGGCCCATATATGGTGCAATTGAGACAACGTCCGTTACGTGCAGGTCCTGCCTAGTGACAGCGAAACAGAACTCCGTCGAAATTTTACAGAGAATTCGTTATTCTCAAAAATAGATTACACGATTATGTTCTTTAAATTACGATCGTGGAATCCAGAAGGAGACGAGAGTTGATTTTTGATGAGGAATAATAATTCGAATGAGCGTCAACGGACTACATTGTTCCGCGGTGGAGAAATTACGATCGGGCATGATGAGTGCTGCGGTCCAGCGACTGGCCAATTGTCGTGCGGCATGACGTCATCGCCGACCAATCAGCATGCGCTGGAACGATCGATTCCAGCGGGTATAAATTGCGCGTAGTAGGCACCGCACGCCCAATAGTCGCTGGTCGCCGATCGTACGTCGTATAGTTGTTAGCAAAAGCTCCATTACTTGCTTTCGCCAACTATCGATCGCTCCGTGGTGGCTATATCCTGTTCCATTTTCTAAGAGGACAACGAACAACCCATAATACAAAATGGTAAGTTACTGAATTGTCGGATTTTTCCTTCTGCGAGCATGATCACAGCTTTTGCCGTGTCGGCGTCGCCCATTCTCGCCAAAGACGACGGCCATTTTGTAACGGTTAAACGCCGGCCGGTCGTGGCGTTTGCTAAATTTAGATTGCATCACTCCTTTATCCGAAAATTGCAAAGATTCCTATCGCGTAACCCGTTTAATTCTTGCTATTATTATTCTCTGCTACTCGGAGAACATTGCTCTTCGTTATAAGTCCAAGTATTGAAACATGTTCTATGAGCAAAGCCATTGACCTCGATGAGTCATTTCAGAAAATCAATATGACGCTTTCCCTCAATTATATACATTATTGGAAGTTTCTAGCTAGAAACGAGTTGATACAAATTATTAGCTATGTTTAATTCGCTCACCGAGCGATCGGATTGCTTCCAAATTCTTTTCCTGAAATATTTTACTCGATATAGTGTATGTTACATGTACTATATATCTCAAGTAAAAGTTTTTTGTAATTGTAGTTTGTAGTTCGGATTTAAAGAATTAATCCTCTTCAATTGCTCGATGAGCAAGCTGCATTCCGTTATGTTTACTGCAAATACTACTCTATAATACACGACATGTATATTATAGATTTTCAGTATACGCAGTAAATATATTGTATATATAATGGAATGCATCCTTTAAACGCTCCCATTCTGTCTTTGATATTGAGTAAGAGATTACATTCCATGATGGCGCTTTGCCAACGCTAATGCTTTTTATCTACGAGTTTATTTGATGACACAAATATTTCGATTTTGTGATCGGTCAATTAGTAAAATTTTTTCTTTCGATTAGTCAATCAAACAAATACCTTGCAATATTTATAATGCCAAGTGGATTTCATTTTTTATTGTCCATTAGATGTAAAACAATAAATGTGGTCAAATCATGTCTTTGAATGCCATCCAGAGATAAAAGGCACTTAACATTTAGATACAAATCTAAACAAATATAGTCTTTGTTACAATGCATTTAGAGAAGTAATATTTGTCATTCTATCTTTATCATTATATTTCATTATATTTGGAACAAATAAGAATATAATAGAATAATATAAATAACATCTTCCTAATGTCATGAAATGTTAAGAAAGATAGAACGATGTTTGTGTTGGCTTATCATCAAATGTAAAATGCTCAATAACTCTTGTATCAATATGTTGCTAGGAAGCTCCAATATTAGTCATTTGTCACTGTTTTATAAAAGCCTGGGCATGATACGATGAGATGTGAATTAATTTTTTTAAATTCATTTAGCGTGAATGCATCTCAATCCACGTTGGACAAGCTGGTGTACAGATTGGTAATGCTTGCTGGGAGCTGTATTGCCTGGAACATGGTATTCAGCCGGACGGTCAGATGCCATCTGACAAGACTATTGGAGGTGGAGACGACAGTTTCAACACCTTCTTCAGTGAGACTGGTGCTGGCAAGCATGTACCCAGAGCTGTCTTTATTGATTTGGAACCTACTGTAGTCGGTATGTATATTTAGTCCTTACTCGTTAACATTGATATCTAACAAATTTTACTTGAATGTTTGTACAGATGAGGTTCGCACTGGAACTTACCGTCAGCTCTTCCATCCGGAACAATTGATCACTGGCAAGGAGGATGCTGCAAACAATTACGCTCGCGGTCATTACACTATTGGCAAAGAGATCGTTGATCTCGTGCTGGACCGCATTCGCAAGCTCGCAGACCAATGTACCGGCCTGCAAGGATTCCTCATCTTCCACTCATTCGGCGGTGGCACCGGTTCAGGCTTCACATCTCTATTGATGGAGCGTTTGTCTGTTGACTATGGCAAGAAGTCGAAACTCGAATTCGCTATTTATCCCGCACCACAAGTTTCTACTGCCGTGGTCGAGCCGTACAACTCTATCTTGACGACGCACACTACTCTTGAGCATTCCGACTGCGCATTTATGGTTGACAATGAGGCGATCTACGACATTTGTCGTCGCAATTTGGATATCGAGAGACCAACCTATACAAATCTTAATCGTCTGATCGGCCAGATTGTATCATCCATCACGGCCTCTCTGCGGTTCGATGGTGCCCTGAACGTCGATCTAACGGAATTCCAGACCAATTTGGTGCCCTATCCGAGAATCCACTTCCCGCTAGTGACGTATGCGCCTGTTATTTCGGCCGAGAAGGCTTATCATGAGCAACTCTCTGTTTCGGAGATCACAAACGCCTGCTTCGAACCAGCTAATCAGATGGTCAAGTGTGACCCGCGTCACGGCAAGTATATGGCTTGCTGCATGTTGTATCGTGGCGACGTTGTACCCAAGGACGTCAACGCGGCAATCGCTACCATCAAGACGAAGCGCACCATTCAATTTGTCGACTGGTGCCCCACCGGTTTCAAAGTCGGCATCAACTATCAGCCACCGACCGTCGTACCCGGCGGCGATCTCGCCAAAGTTCAGCGTGCCGTCTGCATGTTGTCGAACACCACTGCCATCGCAGAGGCCTGGGCCCGTTTAGATCACAAGTTCGACCTTATGTATGCCAAGCGTGCATTCGTGCACTGGTATGTTGGTGAGGGTATGGAGGAAGGAGAATTCTCCGAGGCACGCGAGGATCTCGCCGCGCTCGAGAAAGATTATGAAGAGGTTGGAATGGATTCCGCAGAAGGCGAGGGCGAAGAGGGTGCCGAGGAATATTAAAATGCAATCATTGCTCGCCCTTTTATCTCCTGATTTTGAAATATCTTATGTGTTTTGAAATAAAGTAACTGAATCCATTTGCCACGCAAATTTGTGTCTAATTGATACATTGTCCTTATCTTGAATCACAGAACTTTTTCATCTGTCAATCACACTAAAAATATCAAACTTGTTACTTGTTTATTATAATGTTACTTTTAGCACAGCTAAAAGCGTTCAGATAAATTTTTTTACAATGATTACATAATTATATCATCATCATTACAAAACAAATTTTATTTAGCTTAAGTTTTCTAAAATAAGTTAAAAAAATTCAACGGCTTGTCATTATGTGTTTATTGTCTATTCAAAATGTGTGTTCTTGTTTTTCAAAAATAAAGTATAGCTTTTTATTAAGAAAAAATGGTAATTTAAAAAAAATCATAATACTATTGGAAAAATAATTTATATATTTTTTTACAATTTTATGATTAGACTCATTACGTCCATATACAAATATTCACATATTCCTTTAAATTTAATTAATATTTAACTACAATACATTTCATAAAAAGTGGAGAAATTTTATCAAATTATGTTTATCCAATGAACTGTTTAAAAAACATCAATGATTTATGTAAATTTGAAAAACTAATTTATAATTTAGCAACTTCAATTCAATCATCGTATTCCAAGACAAAGTCTTCATCATAATTAAATTCTTCGTCCTCTGAATAATAATCCAGATATTCGGCGTGAAAATCAAAATCGTCATCGTCGTCCAGTTCATCGGGTATCATACCGCGATATAACATGTTGAAACATTTGGAATCCGGATTTCGAAAATGTAAGTAAGGCGCCTCGGGATTCAGCCGCGTGCCACACAGCCAACAGAAATACGTGCCGCAGTGCGAACAAGTCATCTTGTTACAACCATCCGATTTCTGAAAATTCGCCAACATACATGTTAATCACTCATAATAATAATAAGTATAATCTTGTATCTATGAAACAAATTTGATTTTGTACCTCGATTGCAGTTTTACAATGAGGACAGTTGTGACTATTATCATTAATCCAATTTTCAGACATTGTATTCTCTAACATCGTTTGAAGCTGTCTCTTGCCATAATGCTTTTCCATTTCGGCCTTCTTCTCGTTGCTGGCTGATTGATATTCATTCAATAATCGTTGTTTCTCAGCTATTAATAAAATCAACAAGATGTACATTAATATTAATATAAAATATAAATTCTAAAAAAGTTCTAAAAAAAAACGAAATTTTTGTTTGGAACTAAATGATATAAAAGCAAATGTGTTATATGGAGTGGTGTAAGTCACTTTTGCAAACTTAGCTTGAAGTCATTGATCAATCTACTGAAGCAAATATGTTGAAAAAACTTTTTGTTTCTCGAAAGTATAATAAAGTGATTTATACTATTATAGCTTTCCATATAGTAGAATGCAAACATTACCCACAGGATTTCGACGCATACCTGAACTAATTTTGCAGGGTTCTACTCCATGATAAACCATCTTACAACGAATACAGAATGCATATTGACAAACGGGACATCTCGCCATGTTATCATCAGGATCGCGAGTGACTGGATACTGACAGTGTCGTCTTGGACAATAAACTATATCCATCATAGTATCTAACGTAGTACTTAACAATAAGGAATCGTACTTTGAAAATAACTCCGAACTTACCAACTCTTTTACCTACAATAAAACCGATTATCACAAGTACACAATAAAATCAGTAGAATACTCAATATGAATGCAATATAAATATATAATATAAATACAATATAATTAACATAATATGAAATAGTTACTTGGCCGGGCGTAGCCTCAAACTTGCACTTCTCTTCAGGACAACAAATATTCTGTACATTTCCATCTTTGATTTTTACTTCAAAATAACCTTTAATGCAATCTTTACAGAAAGTATGAGCACAAGGCAAAAACTGTGTGCAATGTTCTCCTGATTTGTCAGTGAAACAAATATTACACGTGTAAAAATTCTTTTTGAATTCAATTTGCTTTCGTTTCTCGTTATAATCGATCAACATCTGAATAGGATTCCTACCGATCGGACAGTCTAAAATGGCTCTTTTGTCGATGACACTGGTTTTTTTGGACACGCCACTGTCTCTATTGACTTCGCTGTTAGATTGCTTGTTAGGCTCATTTACTTCCTTGTTTGTCTGCGAGCCTTGTAATTTTTCCACTGTTCTTTTGTAAGATGTGTACATGCAATCCATATCTATACGGTCCTTTATCTTTAAATAGCTAAGCGTTTTATCCTGGAGAAACTCTACCCAAATGAACAAGATTTCCTGCTTGCTGTTCTCCCATAATGTGTCGAGCTTTCTGCATAACTTAGACAATACTACTGGATACAACCAAGAGGAGCATAACATAAACGTAGGTGCCGATATGGATGGATAATCCTCCGGCAGTGTAACGTGCAATGTCAAGGGAGGTAGATATGATATCTGTACTTCCTGCGCCAAGTCCACTTCGTGTCTCAGATCCTTGTATGACAAATGACATTTTGCTGGCAGATTTACAAATATTTTAAAAGTACATTCAAACCGGCCGTTCTCCTCGTGATACGAAAATTCTTCTTCAGTGTAAATGCTTTCCAACGCGGTGACCTCGTCCTTTTGTTTCTCGTAGTCCATCGACTAAAAAACAGAGCCGATTATCGGACTTTAAATCATGCGTACATTTTCCAATAATGAAAAAAAATCTCTTACTCACCAAATCTGGAAGCTCTGAACGTTTTAAATGGGTTACGTTAGGCCTCACGATTAATCGTGACGCACTTTGCGATTTGGCTATCAAAAGCGGAGCATGTTGTGGACGACCGTTTGAGAGGAGGAGGTTATGCACTCGAGTCGAATTCCGGAGCAATTTCACGTTTGCTCCGAATGACTGCGAATTCGTCACGCGGCTTGTTCGAGGATCTTAAGGTGCCAAGTGAGACACAGGTAGAAATCTCGTACACTGCCTCGTGAATAACTCAACAATACGTAACAAGATTCAGACCACGATGAAAACTTGATGACACTGCGCGTAGTGCACTACACAGCGCTCAACTACTTGACATGACTAATGTTTTTTTTTTATGGTGAAAGGTATCAAATGTAAGAGTACATTATTAGGAATAGTACATCGTAATTATTTTTTAAATATAAATAATTTTAAACAATAATATTAAATAAAATATCATATGTCATTTAAATCTTGGTATAAACATATGTTGTTTTATGAACAAAATCTAATAAATGAAGCAAGATTCTACCAAAGAATACCAACAAAAACAATTAAACGTGATAAAATAATCACAATTAAAAAAAGAAATGATATATAAACTCAGAGAGAAAGAAGTACAGTTCTTTATTCATTTATATTAAATTTCATTTCGATATTTATTTTTCCTCGATATTTTTCTTTAATATTTTTATTATTTTCGGCGACTTATCGATTTTCGAGGAAGTCTCGAAATGTCTGTAGTAGCCAAAATGGACGTGTTCTTACCTCGATTCGAGTATTGCATCATCTTTAATTTTTCAAAGTTTTTCTATAAAGTTTAATATTTTATTTATATTATTCTATTTACTTTTTTATGCGGTTATACTGAAAGTTTGGATTTGGTTGCTATATATCGAAAGAGATAGTACTAACCTAAAGAAGATCTTCGAGACATCGAGATCATCGATACGCATACATATTACATGGCGGCGCCCAGGAGATAAATTTTCAGTATGTGTTTAATCAGTACAGTGTTGATGCATTATGTTACAATGGCATATCGTTGACACGTCGAAGTTGACACGAAGTCGACGTCGGGTTTTCCGTTTATCACGCTTATCGCTCTCGTCAGTCGTTGACTCGCAAGTGCTCGAAAACCGATCCGAACGTTTGTTATTCGACATTTCAATGATGAATACCCAGGACGAATTGTTGAAGTCGTCAATCCCGATGTATGTCAACGCGGTGATGTCCGTGTGTGCGTTCGGCTTGACCGTACACCTGATTCCAAGGATAAAATCCATGTTTGTCCAAGCTAACCTCTACGGTGTCGACATGAGCAAGAGGTGCAGTGGCAAAATGTGAGTGAGGATACCTGAACTTAATACTGTTTAAGCTTCACCGAGCTGATTGACTCTACGATATACATTTGTTAATTTTAATATTAAAGCACATAATTATAATCTTTTCGATTTTTATCGTGGAGTTGATCAATTTGCCTTTCTAGAGGCTCATTTGAGTATGAAACATTTCATTGTTTTTATATGTTTTTCTGTCGATCGTATGTAACAATAAGCCTGTTCTTTTTGCACCAGTTCATCTTTTTTCCTTTTCTCTCTAGAAAAAAAGAAGAGGAAGAAAGATGAACTGGTGCACAAGTTCAGCTAAAAAGAACAGGTCTATTGTTTGACACACAACCTGTATTTTTACAGACCGGAGGCGATAGGTGTTGTCACTGGATGTGTATTTCTTATAACAATGTTCCTATTTATTCCTGTACCATTTACTGATTGTCTATTTAGGAATATAAATTTTCCACACAATGAGGTACAATACAGATATCAGTCAGAAAATGTAGCTAATTTCCTTCTTTTCTATTCTGATTATTGAAAATTAAATTAAAGCTGCTTTTTTAGGAAATACAGTTGTTGACACAAATATTTTATCTTTGTTATTCATTGAGAATATCAAGGAGAAATGACGTTTGTATCGTTTCCTAAAAAGAAAGCAACCTCCTAAGATTAATCAATAACTTGATTGGAAATGACTTACATTTAATATAATATAAGAAATAGAGATAAAATATAAGAAATAAGATCTAAAATATGATATTCTATATTCTATATTCTCTAATTTTAAAACATACATAGATCTGTAACCAATGTAAAGCACAAGTTTTCTATTACAGTTTGTTGATTTTCTGGCTGCATTATTGTCCATATGTTGCATGCTACTCTTGGGTTTTGCCGATGATGTTTTGGATCTTCGTTGGCGGCATAAATTACTTCTGCCAACTGTAGCATCTTTGCCATTACTAATGGTTTATTATGTCAACTTTAATTCCACGATAATCATTGTACCAAAACCATTGAGATCATGGTTTGGTTTCTCGTTGGATTTATGGATTTTTTACTATGTATATATGGGAATGTTAGCAGTGTTTTGTACAAACGCTATAAATATATTAGCTGGGATAAACGGTTTAGAGGTTGGGCAAAGTTTAATCATTGCCACAAGTATTCTTATCTTTAATATTATCGAGTTATTTGGCAGTCAATGGAAAGCGCATCAGTTTTCAATATATTTTATACTGCCTTATATAGCAACTTCCCTCGCATTATTCAAATTTAATTGGTAAGTTAAACTAAAAAAGTATTTTTATTCTAAAATATTAATAATAATAATAATTATATTATGATAATATGAATAAAAAAAGGAATATTTGGATAAGGGGAATTTCTAATTGTTATATAAATTGTATGTATAAATCATTTAACATTTATATTTTATCAACGTAATATTTTAGTGTATAAATTTAGTATAATATTACATTAGTGTACATTGAGTATTGAGTATGAGTTAATATCACAGTCGGGTGCGACCAGTACGTCAGTAGTAATCTAGTTTAGCGTAAAAATTCTCTACCAACCAGTCGTACTTCCACGTGTTATTGAGAATCGTTTCTGGCGCGAAATAGGAATCCCTAGACTTGGAGACTCTTAGAAGATTGATTTTACCGTCTAACCATAGTCCACTACCTATTAGGTCCTCTACAAACGGCACATCGATAGTCTTCTCGATATAAATCTCCTTAGACTGAATTTTATTGCGAAGATCGATAATAATATTTGCGGGTGCCTGGCACAAATTACAGTACCACCCACCGTAATGATTCAAATCTCCTATGACTAATCCCAAAATATCTCTCTCGCTGGTGTCTCCGTCTAACTGTTGTCGCAATACAAGCGAGTTGGATTGATAGGCATTGCGCATCAAACCGACGGTGTATGCGCCAAGTGTGATCGTTGTCTTGAGCGGATGCTGCCAAAAGAAACCGTATATTGACCATCTTAATCTAAATCCGATGGGCTGAGGCCAACCGTCGTAAACTTTGAGAAACATTAATGCCCTGAAGTTCAGTATCTGCTCCGGCTCTGTTGTCACATAAATGTCGTCATCCTTTAGATTCTGCACCACAGTTTTGATTTTATCCCAGATGTATCTCGATACTGTCCGAGATGGTTTGTGGGACTTGGTCGCCACATTGATGTACAGAATTTTCTTTTGCTCTCGCTGTAACAGTCCTTTGGACAGTTTGTGCCGGAAATTATCCTCCGCGTTATTGAAATCACAAATTACAAAAAGATCCACCACGTTGTAGAGTTCCTCCACTATCACTTCAGCGATCGCCGAGTTGTAGTCGCTTATAAAAAAGGTATGAATAATATGCCTGGCAGTTTTGCGACGTTTCAGGCTAACGTTCTGCTTCGACGCCATGATTGCCCTCCACACAACTTCTGGTTGTCCGCAATCCAAACCATGCCATCCTTGATTGCAGATACATCTTTCTAGATGCTCATTGCTTTTCATTTTATGTTGGTCCACACCATATTTCCAGCATACGGTATGATTGAATACTTCAAACAGCCTAAACGTCTTGACATCTTTCAATGCTACCTCCCCATTGATTGTCTGGTAGATTGATAACTTTTTACGATTGCCTTGATTTACGTGCAGTTCCTTCAATTAAAAAAAAAATTATAATAGTTCTAAAGTATTTTGAATAAATACGTCGGTTTATGGTCAATCATAAATTCGCAGCACCTGCGATGCCTCAAACTTGACGAAACTGACGGATGTACGAGTTGTAGATACAGCTAACTCGGGCGGCGGAGTTGTGGCGACATAGATCATAACAATCAGAACTTGCAAGACCAATAGAGTATACAGCAATGCCAGCTTCCCATCTAGACGGACCTGCATGGCACTAATCCCTGCGCTCAGACAGTTCAATTTCTCATCTTACGTTCCCGAAGAGAAATCTTGGTAGCTGTCTGAGACATCTTCGTTGAAATTACAGTCTCATGAATATCATCTGAAAACATAATCAGTAACTTAAATTTATATTTTTATCAATTTTCGATTTTTTTTTTGTTAAAGAGATCCACAATATTCTACACCGTGCATTTCTAAAACCCACTCTAGACGATCTATAACTCAATTTAGAATACAGGATGGAATTCTATTTATAATTTTATGTGCCATGCAGAGAACAATTGAAGAATCGGAATGCATACGCGCGCGCGCGCGCGCGTGTGTGTGTGTGTGTGTGTAAAATACATATTACATACATATATACTATATATTACAGTACACATATCAAAGAAGAAATTTATCCTGAATCTCGCAAATTATAGATCGTCTCGAATTGAACGCGAGAAATTCATTGACCTCATTTCTCGATACAACGTAAATTTCTTAAATTTGCTGTATATATATATATATCCCTGATTTATCATTCATACGATATTCTTTTCATGCTAACTAAGCGGTATCGTCGCCGACAGCCGATCCGCTGCATTGCAGGGATATACCATCCGCTAATTGGATTCCGCGCGAGTTAAACGTCCGAGGCAGCCTCCGCCCCGCACGCGTGTCATTGCCCACAACTATATTACATAATAAAGCGTCGCTCACAATGCGATTTGACGACGACGACGACGACGACGACGACGACGACGACGACGACGACGACGACGACGACGACGACGACGACGACGACGATGATCTCACCAGATGATGGTATGGTGACGTCACCGCGGCGCAACGTGCCATTTAATTCGTGCCTATTGATCGCCGCATATGCCGATTCTGACGGTTTCGTCGGTAATTATACGATGATCGGCGACCGGCGACGCACCACACCGCGCATACTTCTAGTCTCGTCGATAGTCGCTGCCTGACTCAGGCTGACTGGCTGCAATGGGGGGGAATGGGGGAAAAGGCATCCCCCCGAGATCCAGGTGCACCTTCTGCCCCCCCCCCGCCCGGCCGGGTAACGGCGCGTACCGCGACGACGTGAAAAACCACGCCCGAGCGCCGCAGCAGCCGATTCCGCCCGTCGTACTCGTCGACGAACACACTCTCGCCGATCGTGACTATTTGCAAAGCGCACGCGTCTTACGCCGGTCAAACTGTATCTATGTGTCACCCCTTCGTCCCGCTTTACAATGCATGAGCAATTCGTTCTGCGAACGAGGCGGACCCGCCCATAAGTCAGAAACTGGATCATTAATTTTAGAATTAGCCAGCCAAGCTCGAGGAAAAGGAGCGGCTCTCTCTTCGCAGTTAGAAACGATTCCCGAGCTCCACGTGTTTATAGTCATCATGGTAGCCCTCTGACAGTTATAGAGTAATGGCGCTTGATTTGGTAATTTCCTTTTGGAGCAATGCCTCGCATGTGTTTCGCACATGCTTGTGATTTTCTATATTTATACGGAAAAGAATATATCTGCATAATAAAACGCGCAAAAGAGATATAAAGCACAATTTGTGGAGGAAAACAGCGTTTAAATGGCGTAATGATCTACTCTGTAATGTGTTCGCGTAAATATATATAAAATATGTACTTATTTAATTTATAATATGTATGAATTAATTCAACGTTACGTTGAAGTAAAGGAATAATGATGCTTTGTTCAAGGTATCCATCGCAGGTTTTCGTAGGCGATACGTTTTGTTATCTGTCGGGAATGACTTTCGCCGTTGTCGGTATCATAGGACGCTTCAGCAAGACGACTTTGTTGTTTTTCATTCCACAAATAATCAATTTTCTGTATAGCATACCGCAGCTATTCCATCTTGTATCGTGTCCTAGGCATAGATTACCAAAGTAAGTTTTAGAAATAAAAAATAATTATGTTAGAAAATCTCATCGAAAGATCTACTCATAACATGGTTTTATTCGTAGATACAATGAAAAGATAGACAAATTGGAGCCTAGTAGAACTGTGTTCTACAAATCAGACCTTGGCACACTTGGTATGGTAGTATAATTTATCTATAAAGAAAAAACCTGTATGTATTGTTTAGAATTATATTTTATTTTATTAGGGAAACTATCAATGTGGATATTTCGAAAATGTAAATTAATAAAATGGGAAGAAGACTCGGAAGGCTTTGTGACTTGCAATAATCTAACTTTGATTAATTTTATATTGATCAAGACTGGTCCATTGAGAGAACCAAAACTTACGTCGATTTTACTAATAATTCAGGTAATTTAAAAAAATATATATTTAATAATTTAAAGTATATAACATTAATATTTTTCAGATTATTAGTAGTATATTGGCATTTGTTATAAGATATCCTTTGGCTTCCATATTTTACGATGTTTAAATAAATACAAGAATATTGAAATATATTACAGTTGTAAAAGTCTTGAATTTATTATTATTAGCGTGTGATCATAATTCCTCTATTTCTTTCATAAAATACCAAAATTGTATTAGAAATTTTAAGTCATCATTTTTTTATGATTTTAAATGTCATAAATATAAATATTTATTTTATTAATATATTATTTTTTCTATACAAGATGAAGTAAGGAATAATAATAAAATAGCTTCTACAAATTTCTATTTATAAACTTTGTACACAACTTGATTAAAAACAATTGCATAAAAAGATAATTTTTATCAAATAATAGGGTATTATAAGTAAAAATAATATTTATAAATATTTCATTTGTTAAAAATTATAAGATTTGTAAATATCATAAAATTACTTAAATGATACACAACAAATTTTAATATTTGCATAAGCACATGATCTTACAAAATTAAAGTTGAGCAATTCTAAATAATTAACAAACTTCACTTGCTAACAAATACTTTAAAGCTTTGATAATCTACAATAACTGGTGCATTACATCACTATTTTTTTTTATCGTAGATCAAATGCTAATAGATCCAATATATCAAAGTTAATTCTTAAAGTGTTATATAAACTTAAAATTATATTGACTGTTTTAATATAAAATAATGCAATACAATAAAAAAAATTGCATATTACAGTTTTTGGGATGCCCTGCACGTATATCGTATTTAAGATTGATGTGCTAACATAAAATTTTAATTCTTTAATAACAGTGATTTTTTATTTTTTATTTTCTTCATAATTTAAAACATGGAATTCGGAACAAATCGAGACGACGAACGAATAACGTCCATACCTAATCGATTCTTTATATTAAGTTGTGCTTTTGCAGCATCTCTCAAGCTGAATATATGTGTCAATTCCATGAATGTACGACATAATACTAAAGCCTTGTCAAATAATCTTATTGCTTCCTCTATGTTTCCTCTGAAAGAAAACATGGATTTAGAAAATTTTCAAATGTCTTTAGTTTCTTTAAATAATACATAGTGTAAGTCACATGTGTGATTGTAGTTGGTTTATTTTGAAACATATAATAATTATTAGAAACCATACATACCTTTGTACTTCGATACTTCCTAATGATTCATATGCAAGCTCGCATTTCTCATCCAATTCTAACGCTTTGTGTATATATTCCACAGTTTTATCAACATTACCGTTCCATTGTAATTGCAGTAAGCCTCTGTGCACATAAACAGTTGCATTGTCCGGGTCTTGCTCTAATGCTTTAGCATAATAAGTATCAGCCTTTTCAAACTGTTGAGTTTCGGACATCATCTACGATAATTGAAAATTCCACCAATGAACCAAAATGTGTACAACACAATAACAATTTATAACTCATTTTTCTTTAATTATTTTTTTTTAAGAAATATTATAAATATTATAAATAATTGTATGTACCTGAGCATACGATATATAACAATATATACATTCAGGAGGATTTGGATACTTTTCCAAAGCTCTCTCAAAGTCTTTCACAGCCACTTCGGCTAATCCTATATCTCTATTAAACACTGCAAAACGATAATCCGTGTAACATTTTTGCGCGTATGCTATGCCGAAATTTGGATTGTATTCAACAGCCTTTTCAAAATCGCGTTTAGCTTCATCTATTCTGCCCATGAGCAAATTTACCTGAAATGACAAAAAGTAGTTATTTTATAATCCTGATTTTGCATTAATCGATTTTGCGCAAGTCGATCGCAAGCTTGTTAATTTGAAAATTGACATTTCAGACTGGCTGTTGCAATAAATTTGCAATTGATTTGCGATTAATATATAGACCCAGGGTAATATATATATATATATATATATATATATATGAGACAAGAAAAATATACTGAATTATGTGTAATACTTGTCCTCTATGATGATAGATATCACTGTAACTTGGATTCATACTAATAGCTAATTCAAAGTCCTTGAAAGTCATATCTGGATTATCAAGTTGCATGTATAAGGCCGCTCTTTTTATCAGGGCATTTATTCTCACATCATCGGATGCATCTTTGCTGTTCAATATATTTTCAAAATCTTTGATTGTAGCATCGTGCTCGCCCAAAAGTAAGTAAAATGTAGCTCGTAATAATAACACCTCTAATCTAGATGAAGGTAACGTATCAAATTCGGGATTTTTAATGATTTCCGTGCATAGTGGTATTATATCATCGTACTCCATATTTTTTATTGCTTGCAGTGGTTTCTTGAAAAATCTGATAACAAGTATTACATTTTTTAAAAAGTTAACACCACAATAAAATTTAAAAAGTTAACACCACAATTATCAGAAATAGTCTTCTACTTACTCTGGAATATTTTCTGGATGTTCAAGTCTAGAAAATACTGGATCCTTGGGAAAAGATATAATGTATGTTTTGATAAAATGCTTACTTGGCATTACAAATTTTTTGTTTGCCAAATTTTCCTGGGCATGTTGTCTCCCTGAAAATAATTTTTGTCTAAACTTCTCTGTTCCTATTTCTAATTCTACAAAAGTTCGAGCAGCATTTTATTTAATATCAAGTACTTTTTTAATGTATGTAACTCACCAAGCTTTTCCAAAACCTTATCTGCCGTTGAGAGGGAAGTTTGATTAGAAAATCCTTCATAAATACATGCGGTAGTCACATCTTCCAAGGCGGCTTCCAAGTCCCCTGTTTGTTCCAAAGCACGTGCCCGACGTAACAAAGCTTTGGCATATTTTGGATTTAATTCTAACGCTTTTGTACAATCTGCCTTTACAGCACTATATTTTTTCTGTAAATTATAATTACAATTGTATAAACAGTAACATTTATATAAATTTTAACAATGAATTGAAGTAAAATTTTCATATTATGTTTATTATTACTATTAATTTTATTACCAATTGCTCATAAGCAGCTGCTCTATTTTGATAAAAAGTTGCGAGGTCCTCTATGTTTTCTGTTGGACAAATATCGATTGCTTTATTATACCGAGCAATAGCTTCATCATATTTTCCAATTTTGAACTCCACATTTCCTGCATTCTTATATTTCTGTGCCTTTTGTAAAAGAGTCTAAAACAAAAGAATTTATTTATATTTGAATCAGTTACACAAAAGTATTTTCTTCTTTTTTAGGTTAATTCAAAAATATATATAATGCCATTATAGATACTATGATTTTATTAAAGTTCTGACAAATGGATAAATATATACTATAAAGGAAGTTTCGATTGATCAAGAAAATTCATTTATCATGTGCAAACTACATATTATATTACAATCTCATTGCCATAAAGTTCAATAAAGCTTGCAGACAATACTGTTTACTGAAAATTATCATATCACACTCATAATAATATGTCATTTTGACATATTAATGATATAATTCTAACTGTTAACGATACATGGATAGTACATAAATTTATCAATCTGTTTCTTAGGAACTAAGAAGCAGAACCAACAATAATGTTGATAAACATAAAATATCCTCTTTTTTTCAATTTCGGATAAATGAATTTTCGCAATCTTTCGAATACTTCCAGATAAAGCAAGCGGTTTTAACCTCCGATTCAGCCGCGAGAGAAGGCACTTTGGGTGGGCAATCGCCGTCGATGGAGATCTGCTTGTCGGCGGGCGCGCCGTTTTCCTTGGCCGCGCCGCTCCTGAACTTGTCGCGTTCCGGCTTGTCAATGTTATTGCTATTCCTGTTCCTGTAGTACATGTAGCCGAGGCCGAGAGCAACCGGTGCTCCGACCACCAAGGCGAGCTGCCATTTCGGCAGTGGGCTGCTGCCTGCCACGCCGCTCGAGGCGGTCATTTCTTCGATCAGGAATCTATTAGCCGCACACGAACGATCACGATGTGACACCCGGTTGACCCGGCACTACCGGGCACTACCGAGATTGCGATGAGGAAACTAGATCGTGAATCTCTCACCGACGTAAGAGGCCGCGAATTGCGAGAATACGAGGGAACACGTGGTCCAAGCGACGATCATGCGGATGCCACTCCCCACTATCCCTCGAACTCGATCACGTTTACGTTGGAACGATCCTCTCTCGTCCTCCTTGGTCCGCTTGATCCTCCTCAATCAGCTCGATCTTCCTCGGTGTTTCTCGGCACCAAGTGCACCGACGATTATCGCGATACACGGCGGTTGCGTGAACTTGAAAGTTTCCTTACAATAGCGCCCCCTTAGTGGAAGAACCAACTTTAAAGAATAGCGACTTCGACTTCGATTTTGCTTAACTGCGATTAGCTCTGTATATTAATTTATCGAGCAAACTTACTTTGTTACATTTTGTAGAAGACAGGTCTTTTTACATTTCATGAATAGAATAATTAATCTTACTCAATATATGGAAAGAAAGCGTCTCAATTAGAGATAACAGGTTATATTAAATAATAACATTGAAATAAAAAATTAAATATTAAGTAAATAATAAAGCAAAATAAAATAAATACGTAAATAATAACACTAAAATCTTTTTTTTTAAATTCTTTTCAAGATGCGCGCCACGTTTTCCGCGCGTGCGCGGAACCACGCCGGAAAGATGGCGGCAGTCTGTCAACAGCAGCTACGTTCTTACGATTCCTACGTTTTATCAGCTGTCATGCCGTCAGAATCAGAGCTTGTGCGACATGAAAATCCTTGCTCTCGTCCGCACTAGATTCCCGAGGAATGTTGAGCGACTGAAAACGTACTCGTAAACCGTTTTAACGGACGTCGAATCATTCGGATCTCCGTTTGCTCGCGTTCGTCTCGGGACGTCGCTGTCTAATTCGGACAACGTTCGTTGCGATGGCTCTACAGGAGGACGAGAACACCTGGTAAGTAATCGTGGTTTCTCTGTCTTGAAAAATAATGCGTCTCATTGAAAGCGAGAACACTGAACTTTGCAATCGCGTGATAACGTGTCAAATTTTTTTCGAACCATATGATCTGTGACACGTTTCACAACGTAAAGCTTGTAAAACGGAGAACTATATTGTTGCATGCATATAGCGACGAAGCGCAGTAGAAAATATTTTATTAGCAGAACTACGCGACTTACATAATATCATTTCGAATATTTTGCTAATTAATATGCTAATTAATGTGATACATTTATATAGATTGTAGATGGAAATTTTTGAATAGATATAGTCAAGTTTGCTTGTACTCTCAATTTATGTAGTTTTAAATGCGAATAACAGTTTTTGTCATTTTTATTAATTCCAAATTAATTATTTTAGGGTACTGGAACTGGAAGCGGCATTGTTGGATACAGAAGCACCATCTGCTTCTGATATATATGCCATTTGTAAAGGTCAACCAGTCCCTGTAAATTTAAGACCAGATGTCTGGTTGGCTTGCCTTTATGTTACTGATCGAGGTGATCAATTTAGCCAGTTTAATGAAGTTTATGATTTACCAGAGCAAAATATAATTCGTGATGACTGTCAACAGTTGGTCGGTGAGTAAGTGAAAAGCTACATATATAGTCTCATTTATATTTACTAACAACTACTATTATACTGCTAAACATTATAGCAAAACTTGGGAATGATGATGAAGATAAAGTTTCTGTAGTTTCGGATCTTGAATCTATACTAACATTTTATTGTAAAAGTAAATGTAAACAATATGAAAGAGGAAATGGATGGCTAGAATTATTAGGTCCTTTAATAGCTTTAAAATTACCACGTGCTGCAACTTATAATCTCTTTGAAGCAATAAGAGATATTTATATTCCAAGGTAAAAGATAATTACTGTTATTTTTTTGTTACCTAAATAAATATTTTTTTATTGATATTAATGTAAAATTGATTATTTATAATTGCAAATTTTGTAATAATATGTTTACTATTCTTTTTAGAGGTGAAACATATAGTTCAGTTTTGAGATTACTGCTTCTCTATCATGAGCCAGAGCTGTGCTCCTTCTTGGACACGAAGAGGATATCACCTGATCAATATACAAAAGTATGGATGAATACTCTTTTCGCCGGTGTCTGTTCATTACCAGCTGTCTGTACAATGTGGGATTTGTACTTTATGCAAGCTGATCCATTTTTCATGCTGTTTCTCTCACTAATTATGGTTATAAATGCTAGGTAAATATTGATTAAATTAATTTAGATATATTTGTTATTTCATTGTTTAAATTCTCATCTTTATAGAGAGCAAATTTTAAACATGAAGGACGAAGACAAGCAAAGTATAATAGATGCAATAGCAGTAATGCCCTGTGCTTTGGAAGCAGAGGATGTAACCGATTTCTGTTCGTTGGCACAGTATTACGCAATGAAAACACCAACATCTTTTAAACAAGATTTGTATCCCATAATGTTTGGTGAAAGTTCTGAAGAAAAGCTAATCTCTCACGCACTATGTTTACCCGTATCAGCACAAGAATTAGTAGAGAATGCTATCGAAACTCCATCTTTACCTAATAGCACTGTTGAAGCTGTTAGATTCTTTCTTGTGGATTGTAGACCTGCCGAACAATACAATGCAGGCCACTTACCAACAGCATTTCATCTCGATTGCAACTTGGTAAGTTATTAATAAAATAAAAGTAAAAAATAATGTTTTAAATATGTATTAAGTTTACATAGTTTAAAATTTACTAAAATTATGATTTTTATATATTGCTTTATATATAAATTTTGATAGAAAAGAAAGATTAAACACATTTCTATCTTTTTAGATGCTGCAAGAACCTGCCGCGTTTGCTACAGCGGTACAAGGTTTACTACAAGCTCAGCGTCAAGCATTAGCTGTTGGTTCACAAGCTGGTGGAGAACATCTTTGCTTTCTGGGAAGCGGTAGACAAGAGGAAGATCGCTACACGCATATGGTAGTAGCATCCTTTTTACAAAAACATACACATTACGTGAGCATGGTTACTTCTGGATACCAAGGTATTTATTTTCTATTTTTTAGTATAATTTGACGAAGATAAATTATATTCTTTTCATATAATTATAATTTTGTTTTCAGCCATTCATGAATACTTCGGCGATGAAGTGGTATCAAGTCTTGTTGATCATAATTCACAATATTGTTTAGTATGTAATGCTAATATGTTAGAAGAAAATTCGAACGAAGCAAGCCCTGTTAAAGTTAAAAACAATAATTCTGATCTTTTGGGCAAGATCGGATTAGCCATGAAGTTAAAAAGTCAGGAAGTAAAAGGAAAGCTATTTGATTATATTGTTAATCCTACAGCAAATGTTAATAGTAATACAGAAAAGAGAGATAGTAAAGACTTGGACTATATTAGACGTCAAAGAAAGACCGCGCCTGTGTTTAGTATAGATGATGATCAAGAGATAGGTAATTTTCTTAATTATTCTTATGTAATTGTTTTATTAAAGATACTAATCTAATTTTTTCTAGATATGACAATGACTAATAATGAAAGTGAAGAGCCTATTGAAGTAGTATCAATACAACAATGGATGAAAGATCCCAAGTTATTACATTCCTTTAAATGCCAAGAAGTGAAAGTTAATGGTGATCTCTGTGATAGGTGAGCTTATAAGAAAAAGGGATTTTCTTTCGTATATGTAAAGTTATTCATGTGTATAATGTTTTTTTTATTTTAGTCAACTATTGGTTACCGATAGTCATCTTATAGTACTGCGAGAAATCCCGGAACGAAAGGGCGCCGCGCATGTAATTGTGAAACGTCCCTTAACGAGTATCGTCAAAATAACATCAAGAAAACGGCACGCCGATTTAATAACTTTTAAATATGGTACGACGCAATATAACGACACAGTTATTTCTGATATGGATAAGTTTCTTATACCTAACGCGAGTGAAGCGACTAAATTGATTACGCAACAGATCATGAGACAATTAAATACGTCAGACTAATATTATGGGCACGTATTTTATAGAATAATTTCAAGCTAATGTACAGATGTTATCAAGTTCAATTTGTGATGAACCGTTTTCTTAAAACATTTTATGTTATAAACAAATTATTCGTATTATTATTTATTGAAATAATTATTCGTTTATTTTTTGTATATGAAATACAATTATTTAAATCAGAGTTTTTCAATATATCATATTTTTTAAGTGTGTCGCGATAATTTAAAAAAAAAATAAAAAAAGCGAAAAATTTATAGATATTCAAATTTAAAAATAAAGTAAAAACGTGTTAGCAATATATCTGATAAAAGATCTATGCTGAGCGCTAAAACGTATGCGCGTAATGATACATCTCGAGAAATTATTTAATATGTCATAAATTAAAAAAGATTGAAAAACGTTGATTTAAATAAATATAGAAATATATACACTGGATATGTTATTAGAATTAACAAAAACGTATAAATTTGAAATGTTGAGTAAAAATATTTCTGATGTTAATTTCTCTTATCTCAATCAATTGAATCTCAATTATATTGAGGATAACAGAAACAAAATTTATATTCATGTAACTTATATTAAGTCAACCGGATGACGTTTCATCGTTTAGATACATAACTTTTAAATATCATGACAGTATGACTGACCTAAAAACCAATGCGTTCAACTTTGTAAATCACGTTTATATATAATCATTGTTAGCCAAAAATACATTAGAATTTTAATAGAAATATCCAAAGGCCTTCAAACCTTTGTTTTGTAATAGTTTGCATAAAATTTTCGCAGTGCTAACGTTAGTCAAGATTTGATTAGACCAAGATTCTGTAGGAAGAAGAAAATGCTAAAAATTAACAAAAAGCTAAAGAAAAAAGTTTATGCTAATACATATGTGCCTCCACATTAATCATTTCTTTGGTTGTGTTTATGTATAGAAGAAATAAGTATTCAAGCAAAAATATTGATCTACTTTAATTGGCAACTGGCTCTAACATGATTTTAATACATTTACTATGTATTTGTATGCATTTGCATTTTTGTAGATTGTCATATTGCAATATGTTTTCATAGGAAAGTTTATTTACAAATTACGTAAGTGGATATGTACAGGTGCAATATTTATAAACAAATAGTACTTTTCACACTATCTGCTCTTTCAAATTTTTCAGTCATTTTGACTATTCTACATTGTAGAAAAAAATATTTATTATAGAAAATATAAAAGAAAATAAGCTTATACTACCAATCAAATTTTTACAATAGTAAAATATAAAATACATTTCTTATTTCTTTGCAAAACTTCGTGCTTACATAAAATTATATTTTTTTATAGCCTTGATAGCAAAACGAAATATGGACAAAATAAGATATTTCTATGGACATAAGATATTTTCAAGGAAATAAAATTTCAAGGTTTTACTTTATGAATGTTTCTTCTAGATCTGCGATTAATTAATAAATCGTAGTAATTAATATTGCACATTACTTATCACGTTATAATCTATAAAAATTTTGATAATCTGTTAATAAATATAAATTTCTTGTAGCTGCGTAATATATGATGACTTGAATATACGAATTTTTTTTACGTTTACATACATTTACATATAATATCCATAATTCAATTAAATTAATTGAAATAAAAAACAATTTGAATATCTAAGATTTATTAGAAATCCAGAAAAATGTAAATATATATATGTACATATATATATATATATATATATATATATATATATATATATATAGAGATATATTATATATATATATATATATATATATATATATATATATATAGAGAGAGAGAGAGAGAGAGAGAGAGGTAGTAAAAAGAAATCCATTATTTTTCCATTCAATTTCATGCAAAAATAATGGATTTCTTTT
>Ga0157363_1000244_pt1 | contig 42611 bp, 56 predicted proteins | sample AttsexASBM1_FD_111477 | JGI IMG/M metagenome (GOLD analysis project Ga0157363, IMG submission 111477) | Fungus gardens microbial communities from leaf cutter ant in Ribeirão Preto, State of São Paulo, Brazil - Atta sexdens ASBM1 | ecosystem: Host-associated > Fungi > Mycelium > Unclassified ... | reverse complement strand
GTGATCCTGATGGATATGAATATGCCAGGCATTGGCGGACTGGAGGCCACCCGGAAAATTATGCGTATTCATCCGGATATCAAGATAATCATGCTGACCATCTGTTCTGAAAATCCTTTACCCGCCAGAGTGATGCAGGCAGGGGCAGTGGGATATCTGACGAAAGGTTCGACTCCACAGGAGATGATTAACGCTATCCGGGCGGTTAAAGCAGGGCAGCGCTACATTGCACCAGATATTGCGCAAAAAATGGCGTTAAGTCAGGTGGAATATCATGGCGGCGAATCGCCTTTTTCAAGTCTGTCAGAACGGGAGTTACAGATTATGCTGATGATTACTAAAGGTCAGAAAGTGACCGATATTTCTGAGCAGTTGAATCTCAGTCCTAAAACAGTTAATAGTTACCGTTATCGTATGTTCAGTAAGCTGAACATTAACGGTGATGTTGAGTTGACGCATCTGGCGATACGGCATGGGTTAGTTAATTCGGATTTGGTAATCAGCAGTGAGTGAAATTTTTGATTCAGTCGATTTCCTTCGGACTGTCACACATCAGCCCGGGGTCTACCGGATGTACGGTGCCGGCGATGAAGTGATCTATGTAGGAAAAGCCAAAGATCTCAAAAAGCGGCTCAGTAGTTATTTTCGTACTCAGGTCAGTAGTCGTAAAACGGAAGCTCTGGTAGCGAATATCCGCCATGTGGATGTCACTGTGACCCACAGTGAAACTGAAGCTTTGTTGCTGGAACATAACTATATAAAGTTATACCAGCCACGATATAACGTGTTGCTGCGTGACGATAAGTCCTATCCCTACATACTGTTAAGTAACGATAAACACCCTCGTCTGGCATCTCATCGTGGAGCTAAACATGTGAAAGGGGAGTATTTCGGCCCCTTCCCGGGCGGCAGTGCTGTGCGCGAAACGCTGGCGATTTTGCAAAAAGTGTTTCCTGTCCGTCAGTGCGAAAATAATGTCTATCGCAACCGTTCCCGACCTTGCCTGCAATATCAGATTGGCCGATGCCTGGGACCTTGTGTGGAAGGTCTGGTTTCTGAAGAGGAATATCAGCAACAGACCGAATACGTCAGATTGTTTTTATCCGGTAAGGATGACCAGGTGCTGAAATTACTGATCAGTCGGATGGAGCAGGCAAGTGCATCTTTGAAATTTGAAGAAGCTGCGCGGATACGGGACCAGATTCAGGCTGTCAGGCAAATTACCGAAAAACAGTTTGTCTCTAATCAGGGGGATGATCTGGATGCGATCAGCATTGCGTATGATTCAGGAATGGCCTGTGTTCATGTGCTGTTTATCCGCCAGGGTAAGGTGCTGGGTAGTCGGAGTTATTTCCCGAAAGTTCCGCCGGATACTGAATTGTCGGAAGTGATACAGACGTTTGTGGGGCAGTTTTATCTGCAGGGGAGTGAGGTGCGTACTTTGCCTGGCGATATTTTACTGGATTTTGCACTGCCGGAAATCAGCGTTCTCAGTGCATCGCTGACCGAACTGGCAGGCAGAAAAATCAGTCTGCAAAGTAAACCTCGTGGTGACCGGGCACGTTATCTTAAGTTGGCCAGAACCAACGCGGCTACAGCGCTGGTGTCCAGGCTGGCTCAACAATCGACAATCCATCAGCGGCTGGCAGCGTTGGCCGGGTATCTCAAATTGCCGGCTATTCGCCGGATGGAGTGTTTCGATATCAGTCATACGATGGGCGAACAAACGGTCGCTTCCTGCGTGGTCTTTGATGCCAACGGGCCGGTGCGAGCCGAATACCGACGTTATAATATCACCGGTATTACCCCGGGAGATGATTACGCGGCCATGAACCAGGTCCTGCAACGGCGTTACAGCAAGTCGCTGGAAGAAAGTAAAATTCCTGACGTCATTGTGATTGATGGTGGAAAAGGCCAACTGGCGCAGGCCAAAGAGGTCTTTGCCGGACTGGATGTTGACTGGGATAAAAATCATCCACTGTTGCTAGGGGTAGCAAAAGGCAGTGATCGTAAAGCGGGTCTGGAAACACTGTTTTTTGAAGCCGAAGGGGAAGGAATGTCATTACCGCCAGATTCACCGGCATTACATGTCATTCAGCATATTCGTGATGAATCTCATGACCATGCTATTTCTGGACACCGACTGAAGCGTGCCAAAGTAAAATCCGCCAGTAGCCTGGAAGGCATTGAAGGTGTCGGACCTAAACGTCGTCAGCAGTTACTGAAATATATGGGAGGGTTACAGCCGTTGAAAAATGCTACGGTTGAAGAAATTGCCAAAGTTCCGGGCATATCTGTGACACTGGCGGAAAAAATATTCTATTCTCTCAAACACTAGCATTGAAACAGCAGGGGCAATGTAGGAACATAGAGACAAACACCATCCCATCCAGGCTGTTAGTGCCCTATGCAATTTAATATACCGACATATCTTACGCTTTTCAGGGTTGTTTTAATTCCCTTTTTTGTTTTGGCGTTCTATTTGCCATTCAACTGGGCACCTGTTTGCTGCGCATTATTGTTTGTTATCGCCGCAATAACGGACTGGTTCGACGGGTTCCTGGCGCGCCGCTGGAAACAGACCACTGCTTTTGGCGCGTTTCTTGACCCGGTTGCAGATAAAGTCATGGTGGCAATTGCACTGGTACTGGTGGCGGAATATTTTCATTCCTGGTGGGTAACCTTACCTGCGGCGACGATGATTGCACGTGAAATAATTATTTCAGCCTTACGGGAATGGATGGCTGAAATTGGCAAACGAAGTAGTGTGGCAGTTTCCTGGATTGGCAAAGTAAAAACCACGGCTCAGATGTTGGCTCTGGTCGCATTACTCTGGCGACCAAACGATATGGTCGAGATGGTAGGAATTTTGGCATTATACATCGCTGCAGTGCTCACTTTCTGGTCGATGTTTCAGTATCTTAGTGCGGCAAGAAAAGATTTGCTGGATGAATGAGCATAATGCTGGAATTAGCAGCAAACGATAGCTGTTTTGATATAAACTGATTGACGGGAGAGCCACTGTCAGTAAAATGCGGCACATCAAAGGTTGTTCCGGTTATCTGTTTTCACAGTTCAGAACAATTTTGCGGGAATAGCTCAGTTGGTAGAGCACGACCTTGCCAAGGTCGGGGTCGCGAGTTCGAGTCTCGTTTCCCGCTCCAGTTTAGAAAGGCCGGTTCATTTTAATTAGCTGGCTTTCACATAAAAAGGACCTCAGGGTCCTTTTTTTGTTTCCTGATATCACCATTCTCATTACTCTGTTATCGGGTAATGGCTTTATTTCATCTTCCACCAATCAGCCAGATGTTCGCCATATAATAAAACCCGGTTATCCTCCGTACTCAACCTGTTGCCGCAGAGTGCAAAATCAGTTACACCGAATTGAAAGTGGGGTTCTGCGGGGAGTACTATCGCAGTGGCACATATCCTGCCTTACCTGGCTCACCAGTGAAGGCTGCAAATAGTGATTAACCATGTACTATACAGCTGCCAACTGACAGTTCCTGCTGCATCAACCTGAGCGTGTCTTGCAGAAGAACGCAGTCGTAGAGCTGGCGGTGAAAACAGGTACTGTCACTATCCCTCGCTCACAAAATTGAACACAGGCGCGCTGCGGGCTTGCTCATTTGCCACACAGGCAGTGAATTAAGTTGCTAAAATCACCAGTTTAATGGCAGGGTGTTTGCTCATTGAACAGGTTGCTGAATTTTCGGGCATTCAGACATTATTATCGGAAAAAAAATGGGATAGCTCTTGCCAAGCCCGGGGAACCAGTCCATAATAGCGACCATTCCGAAGGCGAAGGGTGATTAACTCTTTAGGAATCAATAAGTTAAACCAAGGATTTTGGTGCAACTGACAAGAGTTAACAATTATAACATCTCTAATGTGTTGTAATTTAAAGGAATAAAAGGCGCGTTGGCAGAGTGGCCATGCAGCGGATTGCAAATCCGCCTACCTCGGTTCGACTCCGGGACGCGCCTCCAGATTTGCCCAGGTGGTGAAATCGGTAGACACAAGGGATTTAAAATCCCTCGGCTGTAAGGCTGTGCGGGTTCAAGTCCCGCCCTGGGCACCACCGATTAAAATGAACAAAAATAAGCACATATGTGCAATGTCGTTTAACCGCCGTCAGGCGGTTTTTTGTTTTCTAAGACCCTTTCACCATACTTTCACCATTGGGTTTCACCATTGGCCCCCTCTATTTCTGACCTCCAACCACAGGCACTAACGGTATTTTCCTGTCATATCTGGCTGTCTGAGTAGGGCTCTTGTGTCCGGATATTTGTTGCTTTTCATTCAGTGATCCGTCCAGGTCAGATATACCTTTTGCTTTAAGATCATGGAAAGTGAAATTGAAATCCAACTCCGGGTATTTCTCTGCAGCCGCCTTTTTGGCTTTCATCCAGTGCGCATTGAAGCTATCGCGGGTGTATTTAGAGCCCGAGGCTTGAGAAAGCAGGTAAATACTATTCATTCCTGGCTTCAGTGGCATTTGTTCGGCAATAGAAACAGCGTCTCGTAGTCTGTCTGTCCATCCTTTTATTTGTGCAACAGCTGTCTTACTCTGCTGTATAAGAATCCCTTTTTCTGTTAATTGCCCTTTTTTGAGATCCAAAATATCACCCTGGCGGGCACAGCACAGGTATGCCAGCTCCATCGCAGCCTTAACCAGAGGAGGGGATACTTCATACAACGCGTAATATTCGGGATCTGATATGTAACGAGTCCGGGCCTGTTCTTTAAACTGCTTAACGCCTTTACAGGGATTGCTTTTAACCAGCCCACGTTCAAAGCCCCATCGGTATACCCTGGACATAAATGCCTTTTCCCTGTTTGCCTGGGTACGACTTTTTACACCGCGGATATCCATATATTTCCTTATGTGCTCAGGCCTGACTGAATCAGGGTGCATCTTTCCAAAAACGTGATTAATTTTTCTGGAATATTTCGCGTAATCCTTCTGTGTTTCAATCGATAATTCGTGAAAGTCGCCAGACCCCATGAATTTATCTGCTAATTTGTTAAAGGTATTATCGCTCCTGCTCTCATTGAGTAATTTTTCATATGCGACCCATACTGCGGCCTGGGTAGAGTTTTTGTCGCACAATCGAATAGTGCCACCGTCTGGAGTACGGAACTCATAAGCAGATCTTCCTAACCGGACCCGGGGAGGCATCCAGTTGTCTTCAGGATTTTTACGTGCTCTGACCATCATAAACCTTCAAAGTTAGGTTCGATGCTTTCAGTAGAGTTGGAGCGCCGGTATAAGATAGGGTCATTAAAATGTTGCCAGGTGGTAACCGGGCGCCCATCACGGCGAACAAGGTAAAATACACCGGCCTCCTTCAAGCACTGACACTGCTTTGTGGGGGTTTTATATCCGGTGATACTCTCTATTTCTGCATCAGAAATTATTTGTGATTGCTCAATAGTCATAAGTTCTCCACATAATCCGCTGCAACGGGGTAATTTATTTGCTGGTGGCTGCATCTATCATCGCATGCCAGCATAGTTTTGCTTTATGCGCAGCCTGCTGGCATCCGCTCATTGCTTCATATTCAGCAAATCCTTCTTCGTCACTAAAAAGCAGGCTTGGGCACGACTCAAATCCGCGAATAATCATTTCTTCGGTCGGCTCCTGCGGTACCAGCACATAACCATCAGGGATTACCGGCACTGGCGGGGCGGTGTAGAGCGACACTCTGCACTCCGGGTCATCTGGAGATATTCCGGCAAATTCACCTCGCTGCAATGCCTCAACGTCATACTGTTTGCAGAAACCAACCGGCACCGCAGTTAGCGAAGCCAGGGCGATTTCTGCAATGAAATATTCCGGACTACCCTTGCTCTTTACACTCATGACCACTTTACATTGCGCAATCAGGTGCTGCTTCCACTGCTCAGTTATTGGTTTCATCACTCAGACTCCCACTTGATGCCAGCCTCTGTTAACGCACTACGCAGGTTGTCAGCTTCATACACTGCAACTGGAAACAGATACTGAGTTGCTGCAACCGTGGCGGGTAGCTTCACTGAACGGGCTTCATTATCAAGAGGGGGTAAATCAGGAGTCGTTACGCCGAATAGTGCGGACAGCGCACGATAGTTCTGCTCACTGTGATACCGGCCTTTGCAGCGAACCAGTGTTTCTGCTGCTGCACGGATGACTTCCAGTTCGGCAATGCGCTCTTCTGCTTTCGCTAATTCTTCATCCAGTTTTTTGGCTTTGTCGTACCAAAAATTAAACTGGTCATATGCAGCGTTTAATTGCGCAGTAGTTGGCCTGCTCATTTCGACAACTCCTTTTGCAGTGCTGAAGCTGCGTAGTTAAAGGCGGTCGCTGCCGCCACTTCCCCGCGCTTTTGTTTTTCTTCGGCAAGCTGGCGCAATATGGCTGGTGCTGGGTTATTGGCACGCTGCGCCTTCTCCAGTGCATCAATAATTACGGTGATATTTTCGGGGAAGCAAAGGGCGATAAAATCCTGATCAGCTTTACTTACCCGCAATGACGTATGACCGTCTGTCATTCGATAGGAGTCAATAACGCCTCCATCTTTAGCAGTAGCATCGCTGCTTAATCGAAGGAATGAATTACTGGTCCACCACATCCATTTGCCCGGAGTTGCTTTCTCTGCCGCCGCTTTAATCATCTGCACCAGTTCTGATAAATCAGTCATTAGAATGGCCTCTGCTGTTAATCAGCTGCATAACACCCTGCTGAGCACTACCTGCATTAATACCAGCCTCTGCTAGCTGGTGGTTTACGTTATCCAGTGAGATGCGCATAACCTCAAGGTCAGAAACATGTTTAGAATAGAGCTCATAGAACCGGCTAAGGAACTGCACCATAGCCTGACGGGGAGATAGTGGGCTGATCACACTGGCCAGAGGTTCGATACCTTCCAAACATTCCTAGGGAGTACCATCATCCATATCGAAATCCCGGCGTTCGGTGGCCAGCAAAGTAAGGTCTGCATGTTTAACCACAGAGCTCATTACTGCCGGCAGTCCGTAATTCATCCGGATCACTATTTCAACAACACGTTCAATCTGACGGTAGTCAGGCAATAGTGCTTTCAGAGGTGATGACACATCACCCAGATAAGCTTCCTGTGCATCATGCATCAGTGCTTCAAAGGCAAACTCTGGTGGAACAATGTGGCTTGCCAGTACTGAGTGCTGAGCGACACTGTAAAATTCATTCAGCTGGCCAGTGAACCGGCAGATATTCGACAGACCGCAGGCAATATCATTGATACAGATTTGCTCTGGCTGTGGGTTTATCAGGTTGAAGTGTTTACCGCTATTTGTATAAATCCAGGACATATTTATTTCTCCACTAAACGACTGCAATCGTTAAATTTGCGCTTCGCCACCGATGGCGATAACCAGGTCTTGGATAAGGTCAGAAAGATCACTGGTCATAAGAATGAAATCAGCATCAAACCGTGCTGCCATATCTTCGCGGTCAATATCGTCATTCTGTTCCAGCAGGCTTTCAGATGGCTTAATCCGTTTCAGTTGAAGGTTGTCTGTGAGGGTGAATTGAATACGATCCTGCCAGTCGATACCTACGCTGGTAACTCGCTTACCGGCTTCGATGCAAGTTGATACCTCATCACCTATCAAATCCTGTTTTTTGCAGCGGATAATCCCACCGGCTTCAAGCACAGATTTCAGCTCAGCCTCATCCAGTAGTGACATTCCCGCCGGTGCATCTCCACTGCGTACCCATTCTGTCATCGTTAGTTCGACAGGTGTTTCCACTGTCAGCGGCACGACAGGTAATGATCCGAGGGATTTTCGGAGTAGCGCCAGGCAATCTTCGGCCCGTTTTGCACTGGCAGTATCAACGACGATCAACTGTGCTTTGGTATCAATCCAGATACGTTCCTGCGTGTAACGGCTGAATGCACGGGGTAGAAGTGAATGAATCACTTCGTCTCTCAGGCTGTCTTTCTCGGTCTTTTTCAGCTTACGATGCTGTTCTGCTTCGAGTTTGGACACCTTCGCTTCTAGGGCCTGCCGGATAACCGGTACCGGGAGTATTTTTTCTTCGCGCTGAACGGTCAGCAGAACGTGGTCACCAGCGACATGAGCCAGTTGATCGCTGAATGATTCGCCCATCGGCGGTACCCATCCGGATTTAGCCATGTCCTGCGATCCACACGGCATGAACTTGCATTGTTCCAGCATTCTCTGCAGATCATCACGGTCGTCCAAATTAGTGCTATCACGGGTGATTCGGTAAATTGTGTTATTACGAAAAAATGAAAACATGGTCACCTTCTTATGCTTTTAGGTTGAACGAATCCCTGCCGGTAAAAGCATATTAATTTGGGGTTAAAATGGCTGGTGGACTACTGCAACAATCCACAGCCGGCGGTTCTCCACACTGGAGGGGTGTTGTGGTGGCTGGCGTCGAGAGTGCCAGCGTCCGTGGAGGTCTTATTGTCAGGCTGCCGGGATCGGCCGCTGTTCCTGACCACATTCCGTCAAATTTCCTCGGCGACAATTCCCACGGTATTAAAACCGCTACCTTTAGCGCATCGACCTGCGCATTCACCACAACGATGAGAGTATTGGAAGTATCCGCGATGAACGCGATCTCAACTTATGTTACCCAATACTCTCATCGTTGTGTGCCACACTAACGCAGTGGCTTCGGGGCTTTAACGTCTTCCGCTTCGACATCACTCGCCGTTTTTATGTAGGAGTTACGCCCGAAAGCTGATCCTAAACCACACGACTCTGGATCCTGGTGGCCCCTGCAGGATTTGAACCTGCGGCATATCGGTTATGAGCCGACAGCTCTAACCACTGAGCTAAGGGGCCGAATATATTGGCCAGTTACGCTGGCAAGTCGGTGACATCACAGAACGTCGAGGCCGTGTGGAGGAAGCCCATCACCGGAGAAGCGTATAAAACCGGCTTGGAACCACTAACTGCTGTCACTGCCGGTGTTACTCGCCACCGCCGGCTGGGCGTCATGGATAAAACTGTTTCCTAGAAGTGAATTTATTATACACTAAACAAATCGTCAAGTGTTTACTAAATGCAAGGTTAAAAAAATCCCGCATAGAGAGCAAGCGGGATGATGTAGGGAGGTTCAATCTGGTTATAGTTTGTTCATTTTCGATAGTACAGAGTTCGGGGGAGGGTGAACATCAGAGGATTACAGGCACAAAAAACCCGGCACGGGGGCCGGGTTGCTTGGGGGGTTATTTTATTTCTTTAACGTAAAGGATTATTGCGGATTTTATTTCGCCATCAAGCTCTTTAGCATTAATAGATAAGTGAACCGGCTTTCTATCCCATTCAGCCTGCTGCAGAGCTTTTTTGTGTTCAGCCGCATCTAAGAATACGTCTTGTACAATGCAGGATATTCTTAGGTCTGAATTAACATTCTTTACCTGAACCTTAAAGCATTCAGGGTCGGTAGAATCAACTTTTTCTATTCTGTAATTTCCATCAAGACGAATTTCGGTAGACTTTCGCCTTGCATTAGCGGTAAGAGTTTGCGCCAAGTCAGAATCAAGCACTACACCGTCAATTTGGGCTGTATCAGCTTTAGCGAACGATTTTACAATATCCGTTTTGGCGTCATACGCTAGCCTTTCTTGGTTTTCTAGTGCTGGCTTTTCACTAATCAGCTTGGTGAGTAATTCTGTGCGCTTTGTTTCCTGCTCACTCATAAATTTCATAGCAGATAAGTGCTCTCTCTCTGATTCACTTTTCAGCTCTGATTTGCGAACATCTTTGCGATCTTCTAAATATTTTTTGAACAGGACAACGCCGCCCCAGATCAGTGCGGTACCTAAAATTGTAATTACAATCTCTTGAGGTCCCATTTTACCTACCACCGCTTGCGCTAACTTCCCCATAAATCCATCCATATTTACTTCAATAAGGGATGAACCATTTTCAACATTAACCTGAATTTCAATAGCTTCCCTTTCTTCCCTGGAAAGCTTTCTTGGGTCAGGAGTCCCATATTTTAACAAGGCATACGACCGGTTGATTTGGGATTGCATTTCAACAAACCCCTTCATCACCGATGGAGTTAAACTCCCATGGAATTTCTCTCCAGTTAACCGAAATGTTAAGTTTGGCCAACCTTCAAATGATACTCCATCAGGAAGTTCCTGCCCAGATACGTACATCTCAACAAAGCGTAAAGCATCTTCTTCTGAGTGAATAACTGCTGTGCTAATGTCCAAATTGAGCCTCAATATAATCCAAGTATTATTAATGAGTTATATTTTTTACTTTGAGTTTTTTTAGATTGAGACGCGTAGCGTTGTCGTGTAGATCAGCTCCCCTAACCACCTAAACCGCACCTCAGCCCCTGCCACCTCAGCCCACTAACCCATGGTCAGGCCGAGCACTAAGTTTACGAAGCCGGCCAAAAGCAAAGCCAGCCCCGGCACCAGGAAGTTTCTGTCCCGCTTCTTGCGTGCCAGGTGGAACATGGCTAACGACACACAGATCATCGGTATTGCTATCTTCGTGTAAACTGACATGCCATTACACCAGGCGCATCTTTGTTTCTATTGCAACGCCGATAATCTTACAGTTGCCATTTATGGGTGTAAGCGGCCATTGTGGATTGAGTCCTTTCAGATACTTTTGACTGCCGTCGATCACCAGTTTTTTGAAGGTTGCTTCGTTGTCATCAACCAGTTTAGCTATGACGAGGCTACCGTTAATCGGATCTCTTCCGGTATCAAACAAAACGTAAGTACCTTCTGGAACGCTAATACCAGCAGGTGAAGTCATGGATTCGCCTTCAACTTTAAGCCAAAAGGCATCGCCCTGCGTATGAGCATCTGACTCTAGCCACTCACTGATTTCAGTCAGTGTGTAGGCCTCTACAGCCTCAGCCCATGCACCTGCCTGCACTGAGCTGAGAACAGGGTATTTTTTCCCCGGAGAGTACTTTCCAGCAAAAGAAAAATTGTCGCCTGACTCTATTTCCTCAGGATTGACGAGGTAGCCTGGAGGCATGTTGTAATCACGCTCGAGCCTTTTTGCCCCTTTCTCGCCTAGCCCGCTTTTCCCATTAACTATCTGGGATATGTAGCTTTTGTCTTGGGCAGGGAGTGTTTTTCCTTCAAACCACTCCCGGAGCCGAATCCGGCGTAGTTCTTTTGTTTCCATGAGCACTCTGAAAATAAGTAAGTATTTAGCTACTTACATGATGATGAGTAATTACTAAACAAGCAAATACTTGACGGTGTGTTTAGTGTTTAATAAACTCGACAAAAAACCGAGGACATCAAAATGAATTTAAAACAGTACATCGAACATTTAGGGCGGGGTGGCTCCAAAGAATTAGCTGAAAAGTTAGGAATATCAAGATCATTTCTCTCTCAGTTAGCTTCTGGAAAAGCGCCGATATCACCTGTCAGATGCGTCGAAATTGAGAATGAGACCTACGGCAATGTAACTCGTAAAGATTTGCGCCCCGTAGATTGGGAAAAAATATGGCCTGAGCTGAATAGTAATAACGGCCAACAATAAAACCACCACAGCAAAGAGGTATCAACAGTGGATCAGAAGAACTGGAAAGTTGAAAAGCAGCCTGACTGGTACATCCAGTCGGTTAAGAAAAGCATCACTGATTTACCTGGTGGTTATGCAGAAGCCGCCGACTGGATTGGAGTGACGGAAAATTCTCTTTTTAACCGGCTGCGCCATGTTGGTGACCAGGTATTCCCTATGGGCTGGGCAGATGTATTGCAGAAAGCTGGTGGAACTCACCATGTCGCACATGCCGTTGCCCGTGCATCTGGTGGTGTCTTTGTTCCTATGCCGGCTGACATTGATGAAATCGACAACGCCGACATCAATCAGCGCCTGCTGGAAGCAATTGAGCAGATCTCTGCCTACTCGAAACAGGTCAGGGAAGCAATTGAAGATGGTGTGATTGAGCATCACGAAAAAGAAGCCATTGAAGATGAGATTTATCGCGTTATCAGCAAGCTTCAGGAACACACGACACTGGTTTACAGGATTTATTGCAGGCCAGAAAAGGTGAACGCCCCAAGTTGCAGCTCAGGGCGTTCGGGTGCGAAAAACACTTGTGTGGAGAATTAATCGCATGAGCATTGTAACAGCAGAACGAAGACTCCCGCAACTCAGGGCACTACCCATAACAGGCGGTACCGGTCCGGCGCTTTACTGCTATGTGGTAATGGTACATGGCGAATGGGTCCCGGTTAACCACAGCTTTGCGGAGTGGGCTGTGGGCGATATGGCCACCCTGAATAAACCGGAGGCCGTATGTGGAAGACGAAATCATTAAACCCTGGGTTGAGAAATACAGGGACTGGCGGGGTGTCACGGTGGAAACCGTCGGTGTCGATGTCGTTAACCAGCGGGTTATTTACCGGCGCCCGGGTTATGAGTTTGAGTGCGTCTGTCCTCGGCGTGACTGGTCAAAGAAGTTCAGGAAGGTAGAGCAATGAGTGTGAAATTAAGTTCGTACGTCTGGGACGGTTGCGCGGCATCAGGCGTTAAAGGCACTCAGTTGCTGGTTATGGCCAGGCTGGCTGACTTTTCCAGTGATGAAGGCTCCTGTTTCCCCGGGATAGATACTATCGCCCGTCAGGTTGGCGCTGGTCGCAGCACTGTAATCACTGCGATCACCCAACTGCAAAAAGCCGGCTGGCTTACCCGTAAGGAACGCCGCACCGGCAACCGCAATAAAACCAACATGTACTATCTGAACGTGAAGAAACTACGCTCAGCAGCCACAGCTTACTGCCCTGATAGTCCAGAAACTGAATATTCAGAATCTGAACATCCAAATACTGAACGTTCAGAATTGGAACATTCAGAATCTGAACGTACAGAATCCGGACAAAACGCCGGTTTTGACAGTTCAGAATCTGGAGGGGATCCGTCAGTAACTTCAACACCAGATCCATCAGTAAAATCAAAACCCCTTTGTCAGGTTGCGCCGCAACCCGACCCTGATGTGGTTATCACTGACCAGGCCAAAGAGATTTTAAAACACCTGAACCTGACCACCGGATCACGTTTTACAGCCTCAAATTCATCACTGGAGAACATCCGGGCCCGTCTGCGGGAGAAATACACACCTGAAGAGCTACATTTGGTCGTCGATTACAAAACCGAGGATTGGCGGGGGACTGAGCAGGAGCAGTATCTCCGTCCGGCCACGTTGTTCATTCCAAAAAACTTTCCTGGCTACCTGCAGCGGGCGGGCAAATGGGATGCCGCCGGGCGCCCAAAAAAATTAAACGGTCGCTGGGCTAAGCCCGGGGATATCACCAAAATTGATACACCGGACAGCGCCACACCGGCCGGTTTCAGGGGGGCATGATGGAACTTGAACACAGAATTATCGCCGTGATTGCAGAGAAACATCCGGTTAAGTCATGTGAAATTTACGCAGCGGTGGGCGGTTCAAAAATCCAGTACAACCGTGCGATTAAGGAGCTTATCAAAACCGGACGCATTGACCGTGACAAACAGCACTACTTTCCGGTTGAGGATCCGGCTGCGACGAGCCCTAAATATGTTGCTCATGCAGTTGCGGCTGAGAACTTGGAGAAAAAGCAGCTCTGGAACCGTGCAGCCACTGAATGGCTGGCCGCTTTTGATTCTACCCACAGTGATCATCTGCGCACGATTGCCGCCCGTCACCGTGAAGAGTGCCTGACCAAAAACAAATGCCGGTATTACGTATCTGAATGCGCTTTAGCTGGCCGGATAAATGCAACAGAGCAGGTGGCGGGGTACCTGGTATGAGATACGGATCAGTATGCAGCGGCATCGAAGCGGCAACAGTCGCATGGGAACCACTGAACTGGGAAGCAGCCTGGTTTTCAGGATAGAAAAATTCCCGTCAGCTGTGTTGGCTCACCGGTGGCCGGCAGTAAACAAAACTGGGCGACATAACAAAAATAGCTGCTGCCGTGGCTTCAGGTGAAGTTGAAGCACCGGAAGTGCTGGTGGGCGGAGCACCATGCCGGGCATTTAGCATGGGAGGATTGCGAGGGGTTTGTCTGATGCCCCGTCATCGTCAAGTCTGAGCGCTGGAAGATGGCGGAAACATTACAGACTACTGTGCTGTCCTCTCGCCAGCCTCGGTCGGGCACAATTTCTCGGCCATTGTGTTCGTTACCTTACAGGAAACAGGCAGAGAGTATGGGCAGGCGTTTGAGGATGCTTTGCTGGATGTCCCAGAGATCACTAATGCGCAGCGTCTGTGTGGTAACCCGTACTATATTCTTAATCTTCTTACATGTGAGATTGATACTTTCAGGCAGCTTTACGACCGAACATTATCCTCCCTACAGGGAGTTGCCCGACTGAAATAGACTTTGGTCATGAAAGATATTGTCCGTGATCGAACCATTGCCCTTTAAAACAAGCATTGTCGAATGTCTTTTCTGAAATGAAACAGGCTGTCAGTATAATCATGACACCAGCTTAGTGTAAAAAGCGGAATTTGGAACATTCTGCTCGTGAAGCGATTAATATATTAATGATAATTCTACAATATTTCATATTGTAGAATTATCAGATGCTTATAAGCTACTTAAGGCAACCGTCAGAATGTCAGTCGTTGTATTTTTTATTTAACACATTAAATAATTGCTGGTATCAGAGAGGCAATTAACAAGATTGCCATTATTCGGTTAAATATACATACCGATCGGGAGGTGGTGAGGAACCTTCTGGCTGATGCTCCAAGAGCTGCCCACCCTAACGTGCTGATAATTGTCATAAATCCAAAAATAAAGGCTAATAAAATAGCGATTTTTAAAGCTCCTTCTCCGCCGGCAGCCTGCCCGTAGGTCACTACCGCTCCACTCACCATAACCCATAGCTTCGGATTGATGATTTGGAAGAGTGCTCCCTGATAAAAAGAAAGTGGAGTGCCTCCTGCCGTTCCGTTGCTGCCTGGATTCGCAGGTTCAGCCATTGCAATTTTCCAAGCCAGCCAGAACAAGTACACGATCCCAACCCATTTCATGGTTTCACTAACGCGAGGATCGGCAATAAGGGATGCCCCAAACGCAGCGATCACTAACATGATACCTGCCACTCCGGTGCCAATTCCGGCAATCAGTGACAGTGAACGAACCACTCCCCACGAGGCACCCGAGGCTGCCACCATCGTATTATTCGGACCTGGTGTCGCTGACATAGCAAAAGCGAAGCCAGTAACCCCAACAAACCAGGCAATTTCCATAAACTTTTACCTACCGTAATTATCAATGACTGTGCAAATGATACCTTTCTCCTCTTAAAATAAGGTTGCGTATATTTCAATAAAATAAAATAATTTGGCACTAAACTAATGTATATAGTGAGATGTGAGCACAGGATGCCATGAAGATAGATAATATTGATAAGAGAATCATTCGGGAACTCCAAAAGGATGGTCGCATACAAAATAACGAACTGGCAAAGAGGGTTGGCTTGTCACCTTCCCCATGTCTGAGACGTGTCAGAAACCTGGAAGAGTCCGGCATCATTAGCCAGTATGTAGCTGTTATTGACCAGAACAGAGTGGGGTTGAAGTTTTCGATGTTCGCCAGAGTGTGGCTGACTGCGCAAGATGCAGAAACTATCAAACTGTTCATTGACGCAATGCGGCAACTTGAGGAAGTGGTGGAATGTTACATTATGTTAGGAGAAAGCGATGCACTGCTGAGAGTCGTTGTTGCCGGCCTTGATGACTACAGACGTTTTCAGTCCACCAACCTTACCCGTAAAAATGGCATACAGAATGTAAAAACTGATGTACCAAGTGAAATTGTTAAACAAACTTTTTCATTACCAATATAACGGTGTTTGTTAATTCCAGTATAAAAAGATAGGCTCGCATTAGGACTGAACGCACCAGTTGAGCCGAATATTGTTGTTTTTATCTCTGCGTATGTAACCTTAGTAATGACAGCAGCTAACCAATTGTTTGAAATTTAGTAAAATTTACTGAGTCAGATTAAAATTCTTGGATTTGATATATAAATGTATGCTTATGGCACTAAGCGGAAGTGGTATATCCAAGTACTGGATATTTAATCAGCACCTGTAGTAAGCTTACATAGCTGGTGTATTTGCAGTATCACCAGCTCAGGTTGGTCCCGTTCATTTGCAGATGATGGGGCGGGACCGATACAAAACTAGTGTGGAGAAAACTATGTCCTTACCTACGAATGGGGCTGTCACGCCCGAGAACCGTCTAAATTCTGTTGCGCTGTCTGGCGTAACAGCAAATCTTCCTGTTTTGTCCTATATGGGCAAGCGTGTTGTCACAACGGAAACCCTTGCACATGGCTATGGCACTGATGAAGGAAACATCAGGACAAATCTGTCACGCAATATCGCGAGGTTTGAAGAAGGCATTCATTATTTTCTGCTAACTGGCTCAGAGCTAAAGGTGTTCAAGAACAGAGTAGCTAAAAGTAACTCTGTTGGGAGCAATGCCAGATCACTGACTCTGTGGACAGAGAAGGGCGCTGCCCGTATGTCCAAGATTGTTGATACCAATCAGGCCTGGGATTTCTTTGAGAAGCTGGAAGACAGTTACTTCAATCTGCGGGAAGTATATGGCGTTATGCTCCCCAATATTGATGACCCTATACAACTGGCCAGAGCCTGGGCTGATGCCATGGAAGCAAAAAAGCAGGCTGAGCAGCTGACTCACCAGCAGGCAGAATACATCGAACACTTGGAAGAACTGTTTGCCGAAGGTCTGTCACCTGTCCAGTTCTGTAAACGCCTTAATGGTGTGAATACATCTAAAATCAGCGCTTTCCTCCAGTCAGCCAACTGGCTGTATGACGACAACCCTCAGGGCCGACATGCTCAGTGGCGTGTGAAGTCAGCTGCCAGAGATAAATATCTGACAGAGAAGTCAGCACAGGTTACCCCCAACTCCGCAGCCAGTTTCACTACCTATCAGCCAGTACTGCTCCGTGCCGGCGCTGTATGGATTTACCGGAAATATCTCAAAGGTGCACTTCCTATGAAGCGGGACTGGGGTGGTGAGCATACTCATGATAAATACCTGGCGGAGGATATATAAATGGGAGCTCAGTCTAAAGGTCATTTATTCGGATGCTGCAGCGTACACAGGATCCGGTCTAACGCACCAAAAGCGGATTTAACTCCGGATCAATTTCTCGCACTGAAGGAAACACAGGACTATCTGAAAGAACACCCTGAAGCCGTTTCCGAGGATGGGGATGATATTTTTGCATCAGAAGCGCTTTGCCGTCGATATATCCATCTGCTCGGAAATAAAAAGCTTAAAAAAGCTTTCCGTAAGGCGATGGAGAATAAATGAGAGTGCTGTTAACGCCTGACGTGGCGCCACGTACCGGGACCGTTATTTTACGACCCGGTAATGATCTGCTCTGGATGTTTCGGGGGAGAGTCGTTATCTCAATGGAACCTGAATACCTGAAGTCGGTACCGTCTGGCCGTTTACATGATTCAGAACAGCCATTGCTGGATGATCCTGACCTACACCTGTTCTGGCATCACCCGCGGGTAATATCAGCTGCTGGTGGTGAAAGGGCACTTGAATTGTATGTCGCTGACCTGGACTGCTGTCAGTTTGTCGCTGATGAATATCACCATCACCACCACACAACACTGAAAACAGATCACGGATATCTGTGCCTGTGCTACTCGCATGACAACAATTTCCGTGATGTGCATGTGCCTGAGCAGCTCCATGCGGTCGCCAGGCAGAACACTGCTGAATTTGTTATCAGGAAAGTAGTTTTAGATTTGTCCTTACCTGCCGGCCATCTGCTTTCCATGCCGGAGTTGTGCTGGTGGGCGTTAACAAAAGGGATCACTGACCTGATACCGGAAGTTCCGGGGCGCAGGCTTTTCAAAATGCCACCAGCAAAGGAACTACGGGGCACGATGAAAGAAAGCGATATTGTCGGATATGATGACAGCGCGGCTGCTGTAATGGAGAGAACAGCAGAGGAAGCAAAACAGGTTCTGCGACTGAATATTGATCCGGAGTCTCCGGAATCATTCATGTTAAAGCCAAAGCGCAGGCGGTGGGTTAATGAGAAGTACACCCGGTGGGTAAAGTCACAGCCTTGTATCTGCTGTAGCAAACCAGCAGATGACCCGCACCACATCATCGGTCACGGTCAGGGGGGAACTGGCACCAAGGCTCATGATATATTTGTTATACCGCTTTGCCGTTCCCATCACGATGAATTACATCGGGATCCGGCAGCGTTTGAAAGCAAATACGGCAGTCAGTTACTGCTGGTGTTAAGAATCCTTGATCACGCCTTTGCAGTGGGTGTTATCGGGACTGATAAAAAATAATGTGTGGAGACAGAGATAATGCGTGATATTCAGTTAGTAATGGAAAAATTTGGTGGGTGGGCAGCATCTGACAGCAGTGGCGTTGACTATTCGCATATTGCGGCGGGTTTTAAAGGGTTACTTCCTCAGACCCAGGCAACCCGACTCAGCTGCAGTGATAGTGATGGGTTAATCATCGATGGTTGTATGTCCAGGCTTGCACTACGACGACCGGTAGAACACCAACTGCTGGTGGCACACTACATCTACGGGCTGCCAAAGCGCAAGATAGCCAGGATACTCAAGCGTGATGAAAAGTGCATCCGGGTTGAGCTTCAGATGGCTGAAGGTTTCATCGATGGCTGCCTGTCTGCACTTGAAGTTAAGCTTGATATGGATACTTATTAATTAAGGATTCTGATAAATTACCCTATCAATCAATCTAACTGAGTGGGTAATTTATGCTGTGTAAGTTGTGTTTGAAAGAAAAAAAACTCAGTCTATCTCATAGTATCCCAAGAGCATACATCAAAAGAACAAAAACGAATGGTAAAACAATAACCATAAATAATGGTGGGGTTTCCTCTATAAGCAACTTCGACCCTAAAGAGCTCATGTTATGTGATGAATGTGAGAGTTTGATTTCCAAAAACTACGAAAACTATGGTGTTTCTGTACTTAGAACAAGAAGCAACGTGATCAAGCACAAAGAATATATATTATTTAAAAATATAAACTATGAAAAATTTTATCTTTTTTTGCTTAGCATACTCTGGAGGGCAAGTATTTCTGAGCTAGTTTTCTATAATACAGTAACTAATGTTGAAAGATTAAGTGAGTCAATGAGATTAGTATTGCTGAATAATAAAATGAAAATGCAGGACTCAGGTAGTTTCAAAATTGATCAGTTGATTAAGATCTGTATATTCAGGATTATTGATAGCACTGGATTTATTCCTGATGAGGTAATAAAGGGTTTGATGTCGAACTTTGGTCAGGATGTACAGCGAGATATAGATGGTATTTTATGGTACTTTGCAATAGATGGATTTTTAATTGTCTACTCCCTACCTATTGGAAAAGACCCTCATGAATATAGATATTTAAAACTACACTCGCAACTGTGTAAAAATAATATTCAAAAGTTTTATAAGTTAGACATGCATAAGTCCTCAATTCTTATGGGTTTTTACGAGAATTTGATTAAATCATTTATAAAGTAAAAAAAAGTAACGCGTCCCGCATTTTGTGGATTATTATGGTAAGAGTGGTTACTTCGCCACACCGCTTATCATCGCTTCAATCCCAATACTCCAATAAAACTACATACATTTCCCCTCATTCTGAGAGGATTCACAGCTATTGAGGGGGCGTAATGTCCGAACCCATATCCGGCACCGGAGCTGCTGCTACGGCTCTTACCGGAGTAAGTTTGTACGGTCTGCTCACAGGGGCAGACTACGGCGTACTGTTTGGCGCGTTTGCCGGCGCAACGTTTTATATCGCCACGGCACCAGATTTGAGTCGTCCGCGGCGCATCGCTTACTTCATCGTGTCATATATCCTTGGCGTTCTCTGTTCCGGGTTGCTGGGCGCAAAGCTTCAGTCATGGACCGGATATTCTGATCAGCCGCTTGATGCACTTGCCGCTGTAATCGTTTCTGCTCTGGCAATTAAGCTGCTAACCCTGCTGAGTAATTATGACCTAAACACATTCTTCGCACGTTTTCGCGGGGGAGGCAGCAATGCAGACAAGTGATCCGACAGCACTGGCCAACACCATTATCAGTGTAGCCATAGTGATTGCCCTGGCGTTTTATCGCCGGAAAGATTCAAACCACCGGCCTGTCGTCAGCTGGCTGGCTTATCTCATTGTGCTTGTGTATGCCAGTGTCATTTTCCGGTATCTGGTTGGAGAGTATCACCAGTCACACTGGGCTGTTGTCACTGTAAATATCATTATCTGCGCTGCTGTGCTTAAAGCCAGGGGTAACGTGGCACGGCTACTGGACCTTTCGAGACTTTAACAATGAAACAACAACAATTTCAAAAGGCGGCTGGTATCAGCGCCGGATTAACTGCGCGTTGGTTCCAGCCCATGTGCTCTGCAATGTCAGAGTTTGGTATCACTGCTGTCAACGACCAGGCGATGTTTATTGCTCAATTGGGGCATGAATCAGCAGGATTCAGCGCACTGGCTGAAAGCTTTAATTACACTCCGGCCGGATTACTGACAACGTTCGGGTCACGTATCACTAATCAGCAGGCTTATGCACTGGGACGCTCTAATGGTAAACCGGCTCAGCAGCAGGCGATAGCCAACCTGGTTTATTACAACCGCATGGGTAACAAGGCAGCGGGTGATGGCTGGAAGTACCACGGACGTGGACTGATACAGATCACCGGACTGGAAAACTACCGGAAGTGCGGCATCGGCCTAAAACTTGATTTGGTTACAAGTCCTGAACTACTCGAACAGGACCTAAACGCGGCCCGGTCTGCTGCATGGTTCTTCAGTTCTAAAGGCTGCATGCTTTATAGCGGTGATATTGACCGTGTAACACTGATCATTAATGGCGGAAATAACGGCCTGGATGATCGGAAAAAACGTTTTTCAACGGCGCTATCGGCTCTGTCCTGAGGTAAAGCGTGAAAACAGAATCAGTGATTGCTGCAGTTATTATGTTTCTGCTGGTGGTTGTAGTTGCAGTGTCATCAGTAATGGCATATCGCTATAAAAGCGCGGTGGACAGGGCAGACACGGCAGAAAGTCAGGTGAATACACAAGCAGCTGTTATTTCATCACAGCAGGCACAGTTACTGGCCTTCAATAGTCTGGCTGGTGGAATAAAGCAACAGAACACTGCTGCGGCGGCTGATTCAGAGGAGAAGGTAATTGAATACAGAACGATTCTCAAGACTGAGAAAACCTGCGATCTGCCTGTGCCTGCTGATGTTGCTGGTGGGTTGCTCAGCTACACGAACAGTCTACGTGCCAGCGCAATGTACACCACTGCCAGCGGAGCTGACACAACCAGTGTTGCCACCGTTACCACCGGCCAGCTGACATATTGTCAGGCTGTTCTTTGGATACATCCTCTTCTGACTGCGATAGCGCAGGCTAACAACCAACTGTCTGCCATCAGGCAGGCTGAACAACTAAGGTAGGAAAAAACAAAATGACAATTCGTGCAAAGTTTAAATGCAGTACCCGGAATGTCTCAACTGATGGTTCTTACATAAACATCCAGATGACGCCAGTAATCTCCGACACCCCGGAGAATGAAACATGGTCTAAATACACACCTGGTGGATTGCTGGAAATGTGTATATCTAACGCAAATGCGTTTTCTCAGTTTGAGCTGGGAAAAGAGTATTACCTGGATATTAACCCTGCCAGTTAATTCTTGCGGGTGTTGTTCAACCGATTAATTGTTCTGTTTAATTTTAGGGGAAATTAGATGACTTCAATCCAGCTTCTGCTGCTGTACTTCTGCACCGTAGTTTCTGCGCTGTATCTGTTATCTGGTGGCTACAAAGTGATTCGCAGTTTCATCGAGGCTAAATTTGAAAATGCCGTGGCTGAAAAGGCAGCAGCGTCTGCCGCAAGTAAATCAGAAGGATAACTGCTATTTTTACAGGTGCTTATTAGGCACCTGTGATGACGTTATTTATTCTCTATTGAAAAGCTACCGTCTATAATTTGAATATATTGCAATAGGCTTATTTTAATATGTCCATCTATTACCACTCTACTTCCGTCATTTTTTAACATTATTTGGTTTCTTTCTGGGTAAACGATAGCAATGAGATTACTTTCATTATCTACTATACGTACCATTTGAACTTTCAATTTGGAAATTGATTGAGAACCTAGAGCAAGGGGTATAACGGATGCGGGAGAATACTCCTTATAAATAGAATTTAGTTCACTTAGAAATTCTGGACGAGAGGTCATGAAAATTTACCTATGCCATTTAGGGTAACTAATATGTATATCATCAAAATTTACCAATGCCAGCATTAATTCCACGCTCGTGCCGCAAACGTGGTTGCTCCGGCATTACTACTGATCGCTCTGGTTACTGCGAAAAGCATCGTAATGAGGGCTGGCAACAGCATCAGGCTGGCAAGTCCAGGCATCAGCGTGGTTATGGATCGAAGTGGGACAACATCCGCCCACGAATACTGAAGAGAGACAAACATCTTTGCCAGTCCTGCCTGCAGCAGGGAAAGATAGTCACTGCAACCACAGTTGACCACATCACCGCGAAGGCTCACGGCGGCACTGACGATGACCATAACCTGCAGTCCCTCTGCTGGCCATGCCATCGACGCAAAACCGCAACCGAAAACAGAAATTGACATTAATTCTCATTTGCATTCATTTGCACCAATCAGGTGCGAAATTTTAACAGGGGGGCGGTGAAATCTCTGGGGCCTTTTGCGCCAGGGACCGCGCCCTCAGTCGTTTTTTTATACCCGCGAAAAATCAAAATTAATCCGGAGAGCTTATGGCTGGATCGGCGGGCCGTTCCGGGCGGCGTCCGAAACCTACAGCACGTAAGGAATTAGCGGGCAACCCGGGCAAAAGGGCCCTTAACAAAGACGAACCTGTATTTTCCCCTCTGAAAGGCGTTGCTGTCCCGGACTGGATTGTTGAGGCCAAACTTCATCTGGCGGCCACAATGTGGCAGATGACAACAAAAGAACTCTGCGGGCAGGGCCTGCTTTGCATAACAGACCTGGCAGTACTTGAACGCTGGTGTGTCGCTTACGAGTTCTGGCGCCGGGCTGTTCTCAAAGTGGCTGTTGAAGGTCACGTGGTTACCGGTGCAACCGGGGGACCGATTAAAAACCCTCAATTGACAGCAATGAAAGAACACTCTTCCGAGATGAGCACAACAGGTTCCATGCTTGGACTGGATCCCAGTGCCCGATCCCGCCTTATAGGGCTGGCCGGCAAAGGGAAAAATGAAAACCCGTTTATTAAGATGATCACCTCATGAGCCGCAAATCCTATCCCAATGTGAACGCGGCGAATCAGTACGCCCGGGATGTTGTGAAAGGCAAAATTCCGGCATGCCGTTTTGTTGTCCAGGCGTGCCAGCGGCATATTGATGATCTCGCCGAAGAGAAGGGCAGAAAGTTCCGGTTCAGGTTTGATAAGGACCTGGCTGAGAAAGCTGCGCGATTTATCCAGTTACTGCCACACACCAAGGGTGAATGGGCATACAAACGAATGCCGATCACGCTGGAGCCGTGGCAGTTATTTATTGTCTGCTGTGCATTTGGCTGGGTACACAAAGGGTCAAAACTCCGAAGATTCCGTGAGGTATACACTGAAATCCCCCGTAAAAACGGGAAATCAGCGATATCGGCTGGCGTGGCTTTATTCTGCTTCACCTGTGATGCCGAATTCGGAGCAGAAGTGTATTCCGGGGCTACGACCGAGAAACAGGCCTGGGAGGTATTCAGACCGGCACGACTGATGTGTAAGCGTACTCCGCTGCTGGTGGAGGCTTTTGGGATCGAAGTTAATGCATCAAATATGAACCGGCCGGAAGATGGTGCCAGGTTTGAACCGCTGATCGGAAACCCCGGGGACGGATCATCGCCACACTGTGCAATAGTTGATGAATATCATGAACATCTATCGGATGCACTTTACACCACGATGCTGACCGGTATGGGAGCCAGGCGCCAGCCGTTGATGTGGGCGATCACTACCTCTGGTTTTAACATTGAAGGGCCATGTTACGACAAGCGCCGTGAAGTGATAGAAATGCTTAACGGCACCGTCCCGAATGATGAGCTTTTCGGTATTGTTTTTACGGTGGACGAGGGTGACGACTGGACCGATCCGCAGGTGCTTGAGAAAGCAAACCCTAACATTGGAGTTTCTGTTTACCGGGAATTTCTTCTCAGTCAGCAACAGAGGGCTAAAAACAACCCCAGACTGGCTTCAATATTCAAAACCAAGCACCTCAACATCTGGGTATCAGCCAGAGAGGCATTTTATAACCTGGTGAACTGGCAGGGTTGTGAGGATAAAACCCTTACACTGGATAAGTTTGAGGGGCAACCCTGTGTTCTGGCATTCGACATGGCCAGAAAACTGGACATGAACAGCATGGCCAGGTTGTTTCACCGTGAAATTGACGGTAAGCGTCATTATTACTGTGTGAGCCCTAAATTCTGGGTTCCGTATGACACTGTGTATGGCAGTGAAAGTAATGACGACCGCCGGACCGCTGAGCGCTTCCAGAAGTGGGTTGAAATGGGTTTTTTGACCGTGACTGATGGTGCCGAAATTGACTACCGCTACATCCTGGAAGAAGCCAAAGCGGCAAATAAGCTGAACCCTGTTTCAGAATCACCCATCGACCCCTTTGGTGCTACCGGTATTTCTCACGAACTGGCGGATGAAGGGCTGACGCCAATCACCATCATCCAGAATTACACCAATATGTCGGATCCGATGAAAGAGCTGGAGGCGGCTATAGCCTCCGGCCGGTTCCATCATGACGGTAATCCGATTATGACCTGGTGTATTTCCAATGTGGTCGGCAAATACCTGCCGGGTAACGATGATGTCGTTCGCCCGATTAAGGAACAGAACGAAAATAAAATTGACGGGGCAGTAGCCCTGATCATGACCATAGGTCGCGCGATGCTGAATGAACAGCGTGACTTTCTCTCCGGCCTGGATCCAGAAGACGACCTGTTATTCCTATGAAATCACTGATTAACGATTTAGTTGGCTTGTCTGGTATCGGCCTGACAACGGCCGGCGTCTGGCTGCGCTTCGGAATGGCTGATGCGCTTATTTATTCGGGTGCTGTGCTGCTTTTAGGGGCAGTTTTCACCGCGTGGAGGGCGAGAAATGCTGTTTGATGCGATGTTCCGGTCCGAATCGCTGGAGAATCCGGCCAATCCTGTAACGTCAGAATCCGCTGACCTTGATGGAATTTTCGGTCCCGATGTGTATGTCAGCCCGGAAACGTCAATGAAGCTGGCTGCTGTTTACTCATGTATTTATGTACTAGCGTCAAATATCGCCCAGATGCCTCTTCATGTGATGCGCAGAAGTAACAATCTGGTTGAGCCGGCGCGTGATCATCCTGTGTTTTACCTGATCCACGATGAACCTAACGTATGGCAGACCAGTTACAAATGGCGTGAGCTGAAACAGCGTCACATTCTTGGCTGGGGCAACGGGTATACATGGGTTAAGCGCGACCGGCGGGGCCAGGTCACTGAACTGGAAGCTTGTATGCCTTGGGAAACCACTCTGCTGCAAACCGGCAACCGGTACACCTACGGGGTTTATAACCAGGACGGTTCTTTTGCAGTCAGCCCGGATGACATGATCCACATCCGGGCCCTGGGGAATAACCAGAAAATGGGGCTCAGCCCGATACTTCAGCATGCTGAAACAATTGGCATGGGCATGTCTGGTCAGAAATACACATCAAGCTTTTTTGGCGGCAATGCCCGTCCGGCCGGAATTGTTTCTGTTAAACAGGAACTGAATGACAACAGCTGGGCACGATTAAAAACAATGTGGCAAAAGGCCAGTGCCGCATTACGCAGCCAGGACAACAAAACGATGCTGTTACCGGCGGAGCTGGATTATCAGGCTCTGACTGTGTCACCTGTTGACGCTCAGATCATTGAAATGTCTAAACTCAACCGCTCCATGATTGCCGGCATATTCAACGTACCGGCACACATGATCAATGACCTCGAAAGCGCCACATTCAGCAATATCACACAGCAGGCAATTCAGTTTGTCCGCTACAGCATTATGCCCTGGGTCACCAACTGGGAGCAGGAGCTTAACCGCCGGTTGTTTACCCGTTCTGAGCTGGCCGCCGGCTATTACGTCCGCTTCAATCTCACCGGCCTGTTACGCGGGACCCCGCAGGAACGCGCCAATTTCTACCACTTTGCAATCACTGATGGCTGGATGAGCCGGAATGAGGCCCGCGCCTTTGAAGATATGAACCCGGTGGCTGGCCTGGATGAGATGCTGGTAAGCGTCAACGCTGCCAGCACAGTGACACCGAAAACCGAAGAGGAACAAAACAATGAGTGATCGCGAGGTACGGTGCTATTCCGGGGAAGTCAGGGCGCAACAGCCTGCAGAAGGAGGCACAAAAATTAGTGGTTATGGGTCGGTTTTTAACAGCCGCTCCGAACCAATGTGGGGATTCAGGGAAATCATTAAGCCCGGGGCGTTTGACAGCGTACTTACCGATGATGTGAGGGCTCTGTTTAACCATGACCCCAATTTCATTCTCGGTCGCAGTGCTTCCGGCACCCTGCAATTATCTCTTGATGATCGTGGGCTTAAATACGATATCGATGCACCTGACACCCAGACAATCCGGGATCTGGTGCTGGCTCCTATGCTTCGCGGTGACATTAGTCAGTCTTCTTTTGCATTCAGTGTCGCCCGTGATGGCGACGACTGGTACGAGGATGACGAGGGGATCATTATCCGCGAAATAAATCAGTTTTCCCGGCTGTATGACGTCAGCCCGGTAACTTATCCCGCATACCAGGACGCTGATTCCGGCGTCCGCTCTATGAAAGCCTGGCAGGAGGCGCGTGACAGTGGCGCGTTGCAGAAAGCCATCAATGAAAAAATGGCGCGTGAGCGTCTTCTGACTCTGATCAATGCGTAAGGAACTGATATGAAACTGCACGAAATGAAAGAAAAACGTAATACCATCGCCAAGCAAATGCGCTCTCTTCATGACTCAATTGGTGAAGCATCCTGGACCGAAGAACAGCGTAAGCAGTGGAAGGATGCAAAATCTGAGCTCGACGCTCTGGATGAAAATATTAAGCGTGAAGAAGAGTTACGCCATATTGACCAGACTTTTATCGAAGGTCAGGAAGGTGAACAGCGCCAGCAGCAGCAAAATCAGGATCCGGAAAAACAGTCAGAGGAACGCCGGGCTGCGGCATTCGATCGCTTCCTTCGGCACGGACTGGGTGAAATGTCAGCAGAAGAGCGCCAGGCCTTACGTGAACTTCGTGCCCAGGGGACCACTCCGGACGAAAAAGGCGGTTATACCGTACCCACTCAGATGCGCAATATCATCGTCGAAGCTATGAAAGCTTACGGCGGGATCGCCAGCGTGGCTCAGATTCTGAATACATCCAATGGCCAGCCGATTGACTGGGCTACTTCTGACGGTACTACCGAAGAAGGTGAACTGTTGGGAGAAAACACAGCCGCATCAGAGGAAGACGTTTCGTTTGGCTCTGCTACTCTGGGGGCTAAGAAACTTTCATCCAAAATCATCCGGGTATCTAACGAGTTGCTGCAGGATAGCGGGGTTGATATTGAAGCCTTCCTGGCTAACCGGATCGCTCAGCGTATCGGCCGGGGCGAAGCAAAATACCTGGTTCAGGGGACTGGCACCGGCACTCCTCAGCAACCGGCAGGCCTGGTGACCTCCGTTACCGGCACAGTGAACACCGCATCAGCGACCGCATTCACCTGGAAAGAGATGAACGCATTGAAACATGCTCTGGATCCTGCTTATCGCGGAGGCCCTCAGTTCCGTTGGGCCTTTAATGACAGTACACTGCAGGTGATCGAAGAAATGGAAGACGGCCAGGGGCGACCGTTGTGGCTGCCAAGCATTGCCGGCGGTACACCATCCACGGTCCTGAATATTCCTTATGTCATTGATCAGGCAATTGACGGTATTGCAGCCGGTAAAAAATTCGTCTTCTGCGGTGACTTCAATCGTTTCATTATTCGCCGGGTAACTTACATGACCCTGAAACGGCTGGTGGAGCGTTATGCAGAATATGATCAGACCGCATTCCTGGCATTCCACCGTTTTGACTGCATCCTGGAAGATACTGCAGCGATTAAAGCGCTGGTGGGTAAACCGGCATCTGGTGGCTGATAGTCTCACAACTGGATTTTATAACGCCGCGTAATGCGGTTTTTTTATGCCCGCTTTCCGGCGGGCATTGGAGTAATTATGTCACCGACCGTTGAAGAGGTAAGACTCCATTGCCGGATAGATGATGAGGCCGAGGACAGTATCCTGACTGACTACATCACCGCGGCGGTCAGCAGGGCAGGAACTTACCTTAACCGTACTCTTTATGATGGTGATGTACCAGATACAGACAGTGACGGGCTGGCGATCACCGGCGAAATAAAGTTAGCCCTGCTACTGGCGGTCGGTTTCTGGTATGGGAACCGGGAAGCTCAGGAATTACCCGACGGGTTTTATCTTCTCCTGGCGCCTTATCGTTATATTCCTCTTTAAGGGGTAATTATGGCATGTGCAGGTTGCGAACACCGGCGAGAATGGCTGGCACACTGGATGAGGGTTGCAAATGAACGCATCACAGGCAGACGATCTGATAGCGGCAGTAAAGGCACAGACAGCGGCACAACTGGAGCAGGCAGCAGCGATAAACCGGCTGGCTGAGTCCAACCAGGCACTCGTAAACGTTTTGGTTAGTTATGTGGAAGAACCGGAAGAAGAGATAAACACTCTAAGCGTATACCTCAATGGCCAGCCGCAAGAGAGTACGATTAATCAAATCAAAGATGCTGCGCAAAAAGCCGCCGAAGCGGGGTATTTATCAGTAGCAAGAGGCATTAACAGTGGACGCCGGTAAGTTAAGGCATCGTGTTGTGCCTCAGAAATTTGTTACCGGTCAGGATCCGCTAACCGGAGAGATGATAAAGGACTGGGTAAACCTGGTGACCTCAACCAGTGACGGGGCTATCTGGGCGGAGGTTTATCCGTTATCTGCCCGGGAGTTTATCAGCGCCCAGGCGTCGCAAAATGAAGTCACAACACGGATCACTATTCGTCGCCGTGATGATATTACCGGTCAGTGCCGTATCCTTTACCGCGGGAAAATTTTTAATATTGAGGGTGTTTTACCTGATCCGGTCTCCGGGCTGGAATATCTGACTCTCCCGTGTTCAGAGGGGGTGAATGATGGCTGATAATGTCCGCTTTAAAATTGATGGTCTTGCTTCGCTGAAAGGTAAACTGGCTGAAATCTCCGACGATCTGAAACGCAAAAGTGGCCGCGCTGCGCTCAGGAAAGCCGGTAACGTTATCGTCAGTAAGGCAAAACAGAATGCCGCTCTCATAGATGACCCCTCAACAGGCCGGAGCATAGCAGACAACATTGCTATGCGCTGGAATGGAAAGTTATTCAAGCGTACCGGTAACCTTGGTTTCAGGATTGGTGTAATGCACGGCGCGGTGCTGCAAAAACATCCGGATAAGGGAGTAAATGCCCCTACACCGCACTGGCGGTTACTCGAATTCGGCACCGAAAAAATGAAAGCTGAACCTTTCATGCGGCCGGCGGCTGAATCGAGTGTACAGGAAGTGGTTAATACCTTTGTCAGTGAATATGACAGGGGAATTGACAGGGCAATCAGACGAGCTCAGAAAAAGGGGACTGATAATTGATAGCTCCAATATTTTCGGTCTGTTTTCAGGATTCGGCCCTTTTGTCGTTGTTAGGCTCATCGCCAATGAGGCTTTACCCGTTCGGTGAGCATTACGACAATATCACTTACCCGTACGTTGTCTGGCAGAACATTGGTGGCAGTCCTGAAAACTTTCTGGGTAACCGTCCTGACATTGACAGTTTCAGCATTCAGGTTGATGTCTATGCCGACACAGCGACTTCAGCAATTTCAGTAGCAAAAGCTGTCCGCGATGTAGTTGAGGGACATGCATACATCACGCGATGGGGCTCTCAGGAAATGGACTCTGAAACAAGAAAATACCGGTATTCCTTTGATATCGACTGGTATGTAAAACGCTAATCAGCAAACAACACACAGACCCGCTTCGGCGGGTTTTTTTATCGAGGAAATTACTATGTCAGTAGTGACACAAGGCACTCAGCTTTACGTTTTGAATGCGGGGGTTGTCAGTGAGGTTGAATGTATTACTGGCTTCACCCCTGGCGGTAACCCTGCGGATCAAATCGAAGATACGTGCCTCAGCGAACGAGATTCCCGCACCTACAAAAAAGGGTTAAAAACTCCGGCATCGGCAACCGTGACGCTCAATGCTGACCCGGTCAATGCCAGTCATATTGCTCTGCATCAGCTGTCCGAATCCAATGATGAAAAGATTTTAACCTTTGCTGTTGGCTGGTCTGATGGAACTGCAGTACCAACAGTTGCCGCAGCAGATGCAGAGAATGCTGTTGATGGCCTGATCCTGCCGGATTCCCGGACCTGGTTTGTTTTTCAGGGTTATGTGTCAGATTTCCCGTTCGATTTCCAGGCTAATACTGTTGTCAGTACTTCCGCGACCATTCAGCGTTCCGGTGGAAGCGTCTGGCTTCCAAAAGCATCAGCATAACTGATTCTGCCCGGTCAGCGGGCAGAGCAAGGAGAAATAATGAAACTAACACTCGATAACCTGAAGAAAAATGGTGCATTTACTGGCCGCCCGGTACCAAAAGAAATCACCTGGAAGCAGGGCGATGAAGAAATTACAGCAACTGTATTTATCAGGCCGCTAGGGTACTTCTCGGCAAAATCAGACTTACTGGCTTACAACGGTAAAATTGATAATGTTGCCGGCCGTATTGCAGCATCTGTATGTGATGAAGACGGAGTACCTGTTTTTACACCGGAGGACATTACCGGTGAAGCCGATCCAGACAGAGGGGCTCTGGATGGTAATCTGACTATTGCACTGCTGGTTGCCATTCAGCAGGTTAACGACCTGGGAAAGGCGAAGAGCTGACACCGGAAGATGAGGTGTGGTGTGAGCTCGTAATGAACGGGATAGGCGGACGAACCATTGCAGAAGCACAAGAGCGGATCAGTGTTGGCGAATATCAAACCTGGCTTAAGTTCAGAAACCGTACAGGTGGACTAAACCCCTTACTCCGGGCTGAGTGGGGGGCTGCACTGATCTCTTCTGTTCTGGCAAATGTGAATAAGTCCTTAAAGACTCCACCGTTTAGAGTCTCTGACTTTGCACCTAACCTGTCAGGTAATCAGGGTGAGCAGGGGATATCCCTTGAACAAGCAAAAAAAGAGTGGCTGTAATTAACACTAAATTCATATTATCTTTGTGTAGAACCTATCTTGGGGATAAATATGAAAATATTCGCTGTAACATTATTAACTGTATCCGTCTTAGCGTTGTCCGGATGCGCCTCCGCTCCCTCAGAGACCGCAATTAAACAGGCGGACTTTGGTACGCTGCCAACTGATTACCAGTCAGGTGTAAAAGAAGATCTCTCATCAAGACTCAAAGACCCTGACTCAGCAAAATATGTCTTCCTGACACCTTCCAAAGCATGGTGCCAGTCTGGCTTTACATACTCATACGGATGGTTGATACCTCTTACGGTTAATGCAAAAAACAGTTTTGGTGGCTATACGGGTAAAAAGCCAATAGCCTATTTGTATACAAATGGTGTTTACCGTGACTTTACAGCGCCTTATCAGGTAGGCGGATGCAAACCTGTAAGTTAATAGCCTGTGTTAAGCAAAGCCCGCTAAAGCGGGTTTTTTTTCGCCCGGAGAAAATATATGGCAGGAAAATCGCTAGGGACACTGACGATTGATCTAATTGCTGAAGTTGGCGGTTTTGTTAAAGGAATGGACCAGGCTGAACGGGCAGCAGAGAAATGGCGGGCAGAGATAATTAAAGATGCTGCCAAAGTGGGAACAGCATTTGGAGCTACAGTTTCAGCAATCACTGCCGGAACAATCGCCCTGATTAAATCCACATCAGATCACGTTACCGAAACAGATCGCTGGGCTAAATCCCTGGGAATTTCTACATCTGCATTAATGCAGTGGCAATATGCAGCAGAGAAAGCTGGCCTTTCCGGGGATAATATTGCTGATATTTTCAAGGATTTGAATGATAAAATTGGTGACGCTGTACTTAACAAGTCAGGAGAGGCGGCGCAGGCACTAGATACATTGGGGTTATCAGCCAAGAAACTACAATCTTTATCTCCTGATAAGCAGTTGCTAGAAATATCTAACGCTATGCAGGGCATGAATAAAGCCCAGCAGACAAATATATTTGAATCACTGGGTAATGATTTAACAAAACTTTCTCCGCTACTGGATAACAATGCCGAAAAGCTAAAAGCATTGATGCAGAATGCTACCAATTTGGGTATTGCACCGAAAGACGAAGATGTAGAAAAGTTACTCAAGGTTAATCAGGTTTTCCAAGATATTAGTGACAATATTGACGGTTTTAAAAATCGTTTTGCAATCGCGCTTAGCCAGATTGACTTGTCACCAATGCAAGAATCTTTAAAAAATATCCAGAACGTTTTAACTGACCCGCAAACCTTAAGTGGTATGGCAAATCTGGTTAATGGTGCTCTCAATCTTGCTAATTTTGTGACAAAAATAGCGGCCGGCCTGGGAAATATTGCTGCGTTAACAGGGTCCAGAAGTAGAGCCATATCAGGAAAATATGACCAGTCCAATGTAAACGATGTGCAGCAGAGGATGGATTACATCCAATCTTCTGGTAATGGGAAACCCGGAGAGCTGGAATTTCTTCAGAAAAGGCTTCAATTCCTGCAGGGCTTAAAAAAAACCGGAGACAATATTAACCCAGACGCTGGAAAAGGAATGTTGTCACTCCTGTCGGCAATGGGTATTGATTCGGGAAACGGATACAAATTAGATGCTGGCGAGCATAATCAGAAAGTAACGCCACCTAAAGTCAAGACTGATCATGCCGCATTAAAACTTGATAACTCTTTTAAAAGCACAGAGCAGGCTTATTTACGTCAAATCTCCCTGATAGATACCACTGGGAAAAAAACAGCTATTGTGACCGAGCAGCAAAAGCTGGCATTTGATTTATCAACAGGGAAACTGAATGGGCTTAATTCCGCTCAACAGGAGCGGTTGAAGTCTTTGGCTAAAGAAGTTGACAGGCTCAATGAAGTAAAAAAAGCCAACGAAAATAATGCAAAAGTAGCTGAGTATGTTAATTCACTGCACAAAGAAAATCAGGCAAAACAGCAAGGGTTGGATGCTGATTTTATTGGTGCTTATTCCGGAAATGATCAGCGTTCTCGCTTAAAGGACATGGCTTCTATTAAGCAGGATTTCGCCGCCCGTCAAACCGATCTTCAAACGCAGTATGATTCCGGAGATATTGATAAAGATCTCTACGACAAAAAGACTAAAGCTTTGTCAGACTCGCTTGATGAGCAACTTTCTATACAGAGCGATTACTATCAAAAAGTCGATTCCTTGAGAGGGAATTATAGTGCCGGATTTATATCAGGATTTGCAGATCAGGCACAGGCCGCATCAGACTTGTATACCAACATGCAGCAGGTAGGAAGTGAGGCTTTTAGCAATCTAACTGACATGATTGTTAACTGGGCGGAAACTGGAAAGTTAAATGCTCAGGATTTTGCTGCAACCTTTCTTGAGTCCGTTGGATCAGCGCTTATTTCATATGCTGCAGCACAAGTGGCTATGGCAGGGCTTGAGGCGTTCACTGCTATGGTTGGTATACCTTTTGTCGGTCCAGCAGTCGCACCGGGCGCCGCAATTGCAGCGGCCGCCGCCGCCGGGGTTTTGGCAGTTGGTGTTGGGTCAGCATTAAAAGGCATGGCGCACGATGGTATTGATTCTGTACCTGAAACCGGAACCTGGTTGCTTCAGAAGGGGGAACGGGTCACTACTGCTCAGACCTCAGCAAAACTCGATGCTACTTTAGATCGTGTTGCTACCCAGTCAACCGGTGGTGGTTCCACTTACGCACCAGTGCAGCATATTCAGATTAACGGCAATCCGTCAGATGCGACAATCGCACTTGTACGGCAGGCCGCTAAAGATGGAGCCGATCAGGGTTACAGGAAAGCTGTCAATTCAATCGGTACTAGAACCGGAGATTTGCATAATGCGTTAATGGCCCGGACTAATGCGGGAGTGAGAAAAAGATAATGGCAATCACAACCGATATTAATTACCCGGAGAAATATTTACCTTGCCCTCTTAAAGATGGAGTAGGGCTAAAACCTGTCTCACCCTTGCTGAGAACCCAAAAGCAATCAGGCCGCGCCCGACAGCGGAGGGCTTTCACTTCAACACCAACGGTAACCGATATTCAGTGGATCTTTGACGATAAACAGGCTCAGATTTTTGAAGCCTGGTTCCGTGATGTTCTCACAGACGGAGCAAATTGGTTCAATATGCCGCTGATGACTCCAATTGGTACAAAATTTTATGTTTGCCGTTTCACGGATATTTATGAAGGACCAACGCCAGAAGGTGGGATTTACTGGCGTTATTCGGCAAATATTGAAATGTGGGAGCGTCCGTTAGTACCGGTCGGGTGGGGTAATTATCCGGAGCTTCTTGCGGGGTCGGATATTATTGATATTGCAATAAACAGGGAGTGGCCAAAGGCATGACAATCCTTGACAGGCTCTATGCATCATCGGGTCCCGAGGCAATTATTGATACCGTCCAGATAGTTATTGGTGACGATGTATTCTGGCTTGTGCGGAGCTATTTTGATATTGAGGCAACGCTGGAAGACGGAACTTCGCAGACATTCACTGCGACAGATATGGATGTGGCTCTGCCGGCCAGAAACGCTGATGGCACTCAGGACCTAAAATATGCAATCAGCAACATTGACGGTAAAGCATCAGCAGCAATACGGCAGGCGCTTGAAAATCGCTCAGCGATGACAATCACATACCGGAAATATGTTTCTGATGATCTCAATGCACCTCAGGAATCACCGCTTACGCTCACAATAAAGTCAGGTTCGTTTACCGCGACAGAAGTACAGGCGAGTGCTGGCTATATGTCTTTGCTTGACTGGTCATGGCCACGAAATCTGTACAACCTTATCGAGCATCCAGGCCTTCGCTATATAAGCTGATCGAGGTACCCATGTTTAACCAGGAAAAATACCTTTCTGCTGTGTGGCATAAGGGTGGCCGGGTATTTCCGGAAATCGACTGTTACGGGCTGGTAACCGAAGTGAGAAGGGATCTTAATCTTGCTGAATGGCCAGAATTCTCCGGCGTTACAAAAGATGGCGATGGGCTCGACAGGTCAGCAAAAGCTTTCAATAAAAGACTGCAAAAATGCGAACCGACCCAGGGGGCTATTGCTGAGTGTTTTACCGGCAGCATAGTTACACACCTCGGTGTTGTCGTTGAGATTTCAGGACAGCTCTATGTTGCGGAGTGCAATCCTAAGTCGAACGTATCAGTGATGCCCTTATCCCGTTTTTTTCGCCGGTTTGTAAAAGTGGAGTTCTGGAAATGATCCGAATTTATGCCTCAAAACTTTCCGCTGAACCTGCTGAAGTTTACAGCCATAAAAGAGTGATTATTCATTTTTGGTTGTGTGAAAAAGTCCGTGGGTACCGGGAACACCCGGAACCCAAAATGACCATTGATGTGAACGGGCGAAATGTCCCACACAGTGAGTGGACGTTGTGCTCTATCGACCCGAAAGACAATGTTGATATCCGTCCGATCCCATATGGTGGCGTCATCGGTGGTTTGTTTAAAATTGTGGCCACACCACTTCAGTTTGTATTTAACCTGCTGGGTCTTGGGATTGAACCTACAAGCCTGAAATCTACTCCGACAGGCACAAGTCTGGATCTTTCTCCCGCAAACGCAAATACAGCAAAACTTGGTGACCCTATCAGGGAAGTTTTCGGGAAATGTAAAATTTACCCTGACTATCTTGTACAGCCGGTAAGCCGGTTCGATAAGGATGATCCACAGATCTACCGTACAAACGTTTTTCTTAGCATTGGTACCGGTAATTTTTCCCTCAGTCAGTCGGATATAAAAATAGGCAACACCCCGGTTTCATCTTTTGGTGATGACGTAAGCCTAACCATTTACCCACCTGGTTCGGATGTTTCAGGGGAAAGCCGCGCAGATAACTGGTACAACTCTACGGAAGTTGGCGGTACCACTTCCGGAACATCCGGGCTGGATCTTGCTTCAACCGGTCCGGATAAAGTTAGTGTAAGTGCTGATGCTATCAGTGTGTCGGGTAATGCTATCTCACTGATCGGTGAAACGGCTTCTGATGATGATGACGACTCAGATGTTGATGAGGACACAAAGGTACCAGCATCCTGGGTTGCAGGTACTGTTCTTACCGTCATAGTGCCGGATACTTTTACGGTGGCCACGGAATCTGGTCATACCGTAATTTATGGCGACTTCACAGAATTAACCCCGGCGGTTGGTATGGCTGTCAGTGTTGAGTGGAGTGCATATGACTATGACCTGATTATAGCGTCATATGATGCTGGTACCGCGGCTGTGCCAGGCGTAGGAGGAAATGCCGCATCTGTAACGGCCAGCTCCGCGCCGACAACCTATGATTTCAGTTCTTCAGCAGCTTCTTTTACTCTAACCTGGACAGGTGTGAGCCACATCATTTCCCTGTCCGCAAACTATGTGACCATGTCCGGAATTGTTGATGCTATAACCGACCAACTGACCGGAACAGGACTGATTGCCCAGGATGATGGCGGGCGACTGAAAATTATTGAGCCATCCAGTCCCTACAGCGGAAACAGCATTGGTTATACCGTTCTGCCGTCGGCATTGTTTGGTGCATCACCTGTAGTTGTAGCTGGTACTGCTTCCAGCGGCGGTACGCCGGAAGTTAAGCCATCTATCACGCTGGCCTATAACAGCGCTACAGGCACACTCTTTAGCGGCATGCCGGCAGGGATTCAGCGTATTGCAATAGGTGCTAAGGGTAATCAGTACCAGATAACAGCAGTTGACGGTCTGACAATCACAGTTGAGAGAATTCTTGAAGTTACAGATACGACAACAACTATTGATGCAAACTGGCCAGGGTTTACAGAAAGGACATTACTGGATGCCACTGTGACCGGTGTAAATGACGATTACAGCTGGATGGGACCGTTTCAGTGCTGCCCCGATGGGGAAGTAACAAGCAAGGTTGAAATGAATTTCGTCTATCCGCAAGGCTTGGTTGATATCGGTAGCAAAGACGGGAAACTGCATTATCATGAAGTTCAGATGACTGTTCAGTATCGTTTGACTGGCAGCACAGACTGGACATCAGTAACGGTTACGCACGGCAATACAACTGTTAATGAAGTAGGATACACAGAGTATTTCACTCTTCCGGCCGCCGGGAACTATGAATTTCGTATAAAACGCGATACGGCGGTATGGGGAGGGACAACCCGTGACTCTGTAATGTGGCAGGCAATGAGAGCAAAACTTTCTGCCAGGCCACTGAGCTATAAAAATATCACCACGATTGCCCTGACTATCCGAACCGGATCCCGGCTTGCCGCACAGTCAGACAGAAGGATTAGTGTTGTAACGACCCGACTGTATGACGGTTACACCTCCCGCACTATTTCAGGCGCTCTTTATCACCTCCTTTCTGAAGTAGGTTTCACTGATGAGCAGATAAACAGTGATGCAATAGACAGTCTGGAAAACACTTACTGGACACCTCGCGGGGAAACGTTTGATTTTGCCGCCAGCGATACCAGTACGTCAGTTAAGGATTTACTGGATAAAGCCACTGGCGCCGGTATGGGGTATTTCCTGATTAGTGACGGTATGGCCTCTGCCGGGCGGGAGGGTATAAAACCCTGGGTAGGGGTAATATCTCCTGAAGAGCAGACAAAAGAACTCACCACAACGTTTACAGCACCATCCTCTGATGACTATGACGGCGTTGATGTTAAATATATCAACAGCGCAACATGGGCTGAAGAAACAGTGCAATGCCGGTGGCCGGACAATCCTACTCCGGCAAATATTGAAAGTTATACTCTCGACGGGGTCAACGGTCAGGACAGGGCATACAGGATAGGTATGCGCCGGCTGCTCGGATACCGGTATCAGCCTATTTCATATTCGACAGCAACGGAAATGGAAGCTCTGTGTTATGAGTACATGGATCGGATAATTCTGGCTGATGATATCCCAGGCACGACGACGACCGCGCTTATTAATGCAATGTCGTATAACGAAGATGTGATCACATTAGAAGTTAACGAGCCACTTGACTGGACTGTTGCAAACCCCAGAGTACTTATTCGCTTTCAAAACGGCACTGCATCCAGACTGATAACTCCGACGAGAATCAATGATTATTCGCTGACGATTCCATTCAGCAGTGATCTGGAGCCAGATACCTGGATAATGAATGATCCTGCAATAGAGCCTGTGAGGTTAATTTTCTGCAGTTCAGAAAAGGCGGTTTACAGTGCATTACTCACTGATATTACACCGGACACTGACAGTACCTGCTCTGTAAGTGGAATAGCATATAACGAGCTCAAGTATCAGTACGACGATGCCATCTATCCCGGCGATGTCAGCTAACCAAATATATTCAAAATTCAACCCGCTTAGGCGGGTTTTCTCATTTATGAGGCTTATAAATGGCGATATACAACACCAATAATCCGCTTGGGTCTGTTGACCCTCGTGATTTGCTGGATAACGCGCAAATCGCAGATCATTACGTCAGTGATGTAAATAACCCCACCTGGACTGATCGTTTTGGGAATCAGCGCAAAACGTGGAAAGGGATAGAGACTGATGTCTCTAACCAGTTAGCTGCGGGAGAAAATAGCTTCCAGCAATTCCTGCTCAGCTCAGGTTATGAATATCTGGCTGATTATGTCGACGGACCGATCACTTTCACTCGACGGAACCAGATAACAGCATATAACGGGGAATTCTATCGACCAAAAGCATCTGTAAACCTGCCATACACCACCACCGGCAATACTGCTACCACTTGGGAAACAGACAAGGATGACTTTGTTGCGATGGGTGATGCGGCGCTAAGGCAAAGCCTTGCATCGGCAGTTGGTGCTGCGTTAGTTGGTATTTCTAACGGGATGACTCTACAGGATTATCTTGATGGTGACGGATTTATTTCTGTTATGGATTACATCCCAGTAGATTTACGCTTATTAATACAGCCAACATCCACACTATCAGCAGCATTAACGGCTGGAGATCTTTATCCTTATATTTTCCAAGCCGACGCTGACGCCCTTTCAAAAGGTAAAATTTTAGTATTCCCTGCAGGGTGGTACCCAATATCTCAATCATATAACCAGACTTGTTTTTCGGTTTTGGGCGCAGGAATGAATTCATACCTTATTCCTACTGATGATTTTGAAGATGAAAGCTTTTTGATGCAGTGGGCTCCGAGCACAGCTCAGCCAAGAAAGTCAGTAAGGAATATAAGCTTCAATGGTCGCGGGATAGATTATTCAAAGAGAGTGGGTGGTTTTCTTGTTGCAACCGGATGCCATAGCTCTGAGATTCATGGTCTTTATATGGCGGCTTGCACATATGGAGGATTAAGGATAAATCCGACAACCGGAAGTACATCCGGTGGGCGAGACATAGTTAATCTAAATGTTGACCAAATTTATTGCCTTGATTGTGGCGGAACAAATTACTTTGCGGGGGTATCTGTAGAGCTCAATTCTTCAGTTTCAGGTGGAAACTGGACCGATGGTGTAATGAGAAACATTGATATTTCTGGCACTCAGCCTGACTTGACTTTGGCAACTGGCCCCCAGGCGTTCACTATCACTCAGAGCAATGGCAAGCAGTTATACAATGTTCTTTTCGAGAGGTTCTTCACAGCGACTCGTATGAATACTCATATGACTATTTACTCTGCAAATGGCCGCTCTTATTTCACAAGTAACACATTACTTAATTTCAAGGGAGAGACTCATTACCTACCATCAGGATCGACAAACACAACAATCGTCACATCATATAGCGCATCATTACCTCAGATTAATTTAATGACCGCCGGTTATCAGTGCTTTTACAAGAATTTTTATTCTGCAGGCTCTTTACTTAACCAAGGAATACAGATATTAACCGGTCAGATGTGTACATTTGAAGGACTGACTTTTCAGCCATGTGGTGGCAGCACTCTCAACGATGTTAATGGAAATTATCTTAGGCAGTTATATATAGCCGCGGCATGTGAAAATTTGAAGTTCGTCAACTGTGACATTAGATACATTACCGGAACGCCACAGTATTTTCAGGCTATGAACCAGATAGTTGATAATGGAATCATGAGTGAATGGGAAAGCAGTCAAATGACCAGTAGTCCGCAGGTTATGAAACCGTTTAGCTGGTTCTCTACGCTTGCAACTAATGTATCAACGAGTAAAGCTTATCCGTCGAACGCAACGACATACAGCACGGATATCACGTACGCTAACGGGACAAACGGTGAGCTAATTCTTGGATTCCCTGTGACCAGTAATACAACCGACACAGCAAACGCAAAATTTGCGATTGATTATCCGATAAATCAGGGAGCCAGTAACCAGCCATATTACTATGCAACTATGCGAGTTATTATGACCTCGGGTATTGTTAATAATCATTATTTGCAGTTGCAGATATTCGGTAGCAGTGTTGTATTAACTCCGGATACTATGAATAAAGAGTATATTGTTAACTTCAGGTTTCCGGTAAACTCGGCTAATAAATTTGTGTTTTTAATTGTCGGGCACACTACCCAGGCGAGTACAGCAGTTTCTTTTACCATTAAGGACCTGATTATTACTCCCAATAAATACACTTATCCGTACAACTACACTAAATCACTGGTTACAGTGTAAGGTAAAACAATGCCATCATATAGCGATGTAATCACTGACATTATCAGCAATGGAACGAGGTATCACAAACCTGGATGGGTTGACGGGGTCAGGTTATTCAGGGTTTACCTTGATGCAGATGGATTTAAAACCGATGCAACAGGCACAGCAGTTGTGGGAATTGGTGACTCAACAGGATCCAATGCGTTCCCGTGGCAACCAGATGAAGATGACAAGGTGGCAAGTGATTATGAGTTGTACACAGATCAAGAAAACAATCAGGGATGGTAAAAAAAGATTGACGTAGTGTAAGGAGTTTGTAAGCATTAATGTTCAATAAATCTTAAGTGATTAAAAAATGAACAGGGATTTGACTGTAGACCTCATGAGGTTCCTGGGGTTAGCGTTAGTGATATTGGCCCATGTTGGGCCACCATCTACACTAATGGAAATAAGAAGTTTTGATGTCCCATTAATGATCTTCATTTCTGGTATGTCATATTCAATTTCCAGAAAGAATGATGTTAGTTATGCTAAATATTTCAAGTCTAGATTTAAGAGGCTTGTTGTTCCAGTATGGATATTTCTGTCAGCATTCTATATTGCAGTGTATGTTTTTGATATTGACGTTTACCGAGATATAATGAATCCAAAGATTATTCTTTCAAGTTATATATTAAATGGGTTTGGGTATGTTTGGATAGTCAGAGTTTTCTTGCTTATCGCAATCGTTTCTCCTCTTCTGGTGAAAGTTAGTGATAGTCTTACATTGCCAAAACTCTTACTTACTGCGATTTCGTTAGTCTTTGTATCATCAGCTATCCATATGCTGATTGATTACAACGGTAAAATATCGAAAAATATTTTAGATGGTTTCTTACTCCCGACATTATCATATTCATCTCTTTTTATGATTGGTTATAAATGGCGAGAAATACCGAAAGATAGAAAGGTGTTGATGTTGATTTCCACGTTTTTCGCTTTCTGTTTTTTACAATGGTTTGTTGTTAAGTTTTTTGGTGGTGAATACTTTAATCCTAATAGCTATAAGTACCCACCGCAATTATTTTATATTTGCTATGGCCTAATGATGTCTTTGGTGTTTTACTTCATCTTTAAGATTTTTTCCAAACGTTATATTTTTAATCTACCAGTGGTGGTTTTTATTTCATCTAATACGATATGGATTTATTTATGGCATATCCCTATTGTTGAGTTTTTCCTTAGATCGGGTTCGGATTTTCCGGTTATCATCAAATATATATTGTCGTTTGCGATTCCAATCTTGGTAACCTATGCTCAGGTAATGGCAGTTAAAATGTTTAACGGAAGAACGCATGACCGATATAAAAGATTCTCCAAAATGCTAACTGGATGATCCTTGTATTTATTAGGAGCAACGTATGGGCTTCCCGACCCCCCCGCAAATGACTACATCGAAGCACGCCTGACGCCCGAGTCCGTCATGGGTATCACCGAATCGTCAATCATCGTTCCGACAGATGAGGGTTACGCTGTGGTTGAGCCGGGGATACCTGCGAAATCGGGGAAGGTGGTTCTGCTCGATGTTGCCGGCCAGTCGAAGATGTTTGCTACTGTAGG
>Ga0157363_1000243_pt1 | contig 42655 bp, 39 predicted proteins | sample AttsexASBM1_FD_111477 | JGI IMG/M metagenome (GOLD analysis project Ga0157363, IMG submission 111477) | Fungus gardens microbial communities from leaf cutter ant in Ribeirão Preto, State of São Paulo, Brazil - Atta sexdens ASBM1 | ecosystem: Host-associated > Fungi > Mycelium > Unclassified ... | reverse complement strand
GTTGATTTTACTTATTAACTCCCTTAATGTGTTCCATCGCTGGAACTGTTGATCAACGGGCAAACCGCATTATGGCGAAATCAAGCAAGCTGGATCGCGTTTATCTTGAATTAACTCAACGTATTCATCGTGGCGATTATGCCAGCGGTGAACGTTTGCCGACTGAAGTGATGCTGTGTGCTGAACTGGATGTTTCACGCCCCACGCTGTCTCGCGCATTGTCACGCTTACGTGAACAGGGACTGATTAGCAGTACTCAGGGTTCAGGCCATTACATTACCTATGCTGAACCCAGCCAGATAACACACCTGCCGCCTGCGATGGCTTTGGGTATTCTTTCCCCGCGCATGGAAGCCAACGAAAGTGGATTTCTGTTTGAGCAGATCTTTAAATCCATTGCCGCCCTGTCTCAGCCCTTTAACTTTGATCTGGTGTGGAACGGTGTCATGACGCTGGGCACGGGAGCTTCGCGGCAGGCCATCATCAGCAAGATTGAGGGTGTGATTGAGCGCTACCAGCGTAGCGGTGTGAAAGGCGTGTTCTTTATTCCCATTGAATTTCATCCCTTCGCTACTGAAATCAATCAACTGATTCTGAGTAAACTGGAACGCGACGGCATGAGTGTGGTGCTGTTGGACAGTGATGTGGTGCGGTGGCCCGCGCGCAGCCGGTGGGATTTAATTGGCATCGATAACGTCGCAGCGGGAGCCGTGATGACACGGCATTTACTAGCCGATCGCCCGCGTCGCATCGATTTCCTCTGTGAACGTTTCTCAGCAAATACGGTTTACATGCGAATGCTTGGCTATCAACTGGCGTTGCAGGAAGCCGGCATTTCTCCCCTGCCGGAATGGCAGCATGAAGGCGAACTGAATCACGCTGATTTTATCCACCAGTTGCTGGCCAGTGGCGCGCGTGATGTGGTGTGTGCCAATGACTTTACCGCGATGAAATTGCTATCCCTCTGCAGTCAGCAGGGAGTCAAAATCAACGTAGTGGGTTTTGATGACAATGAATATTCCGCGTTGCTGGGTATCCCGTTAACCACCTGGAAACAGCCATTCAATGCTATTGGACATAACGCGGTGGTGGCGATGATGCACCGTCTGGATAATCCTGAGGCCAGCCCACTCCACCTTATCGCGCAGGGGGAACTGATCGTACGCGCTTCCTGTCACGCCTGTTAACCTCTTTACCCGCTAAATCAGCGTTAACTCCATTGGCTGCTGGCGCAATATTTCCTGATACACAGGTGACAGTTGGCTATCCGTAATCACCTGCTTAAAGGGCACGTTCGGTGCCAGAGCGAAGGGATGTATCTGACCAAACTTTGATGAATCGGTGAGCGCCACAGTGTGCGTCTGCTTTTCCATGATGGCGTTGACCACATCGCAGCGCAGCATATCACGACCGGTAAAACCGGTGATGGCATCCCAGCCGTCGATACCGATAAAAGCTTTATGGAAGTTGAGGTGCTGGATGCACAATCGCGTCAGCGGCCCGACTACCGACTCACTGCTCTTCTGGAACAGCCCGCCAAGAATGATCACATCACCGCCCTGTTCTCGCAGTAATCCCGCGATGTAATGGCTGACGGTGATAATCGTGATATCACCGCGTTCGCTCAGCTCGCGTGCCAGCAAAGCGTTGGTGCTGCCGCCTTCAATAAACACCGTTTCACCTGCGTTAACCAGCGAGGCGGCGTACTCCGCCAGACGTTTTTTGACAGCAAAACGCGTTTGCATGCGTGCACCGACATCATCGCTTTCTGGCGCCACGGCTGACCCGTGCACGCGGCGCAGAAAGCCACCCTTTTCCAGAACATTCAGATCCTGACGCACCGTCACCTCGGAAACGCCGGTGGTTTGCGCCAGTTCACTGACGCTGACGCTGCCGCGTTCGCTGACCAGTTGGATAATGTGCTGATGACGTGCGTTCATAGTGCCTGCTTTAATTAAAATTTTATCCAGCTTACCAGAAACTTACTCTAAGCCGAGACTGCGACGACCGTTGCTGTTTAACGCGTCCAAAGTGAATCGATCGCGCCAGCTGGCTTCATAGTCCTCTTTCGGGAAATCACCCGGTGAGGCACCGGTTGCCAGCGCCTCAGCAACCTGAGTGGCGTAAGCGGCATTCTTCTCGCACAGGGGTGCAGCCGGAATGTACATCACATTGCCCCAACCTTGCTGATCCTCAACGGGTGCAACCGAATGGATGACATCACAGTGCCACCAGACAGAATCACCCGCTTCCATTGCTGGAATGGAACACAGTCCCTTGATGAGTTCCGGATGCCACTGCTCTGAGATGGGCAGCACTTTGCCCGGTGCAACACCGCAGAGTTCATCCTCTGGCACATCTTTCAGCAGCGGACGCAGCAACAGATACGCCATCGCTTCCGGAACCGGCACCACATGCAGCAAGCCCTGACCCAATTGCATGTCTGACAGCGCAGTCCACCCCTGGAAAGTGCGGAATACCGAACATTTGGTGGTGGTGCCAGCCTGATATTCATTCACTTCTGTGCGATGTGCCGCATCCCAGGGATCATATTGATCGAATTGATTATTAAAGATTTTGCTAAACACCTGTTGGTAAGCTGGCAGTAACCAGCGTTCCAGCGCCCCGGAATCCGTGTGCGCGCCCAGCCCTTTTGATGTGGTGCCCGGTAAACGACGGCGAATACGATCCGGATAGATAATGCTGACATCAGGGTCAAACCAGCGCGTTCCGTTGGATTCGAAGGTCCACAGGCGATTCAGGAAGGATTGGGTTTGTGACATGGCGTCGCTCTGACGCGCCGACATCTGTGCTTCGCTCCAGTAGATCGGATAGATTTCAGGGCGTGAGGCATCGAGGCTGCCAAAGAAGTTGTCACCCGGCCCTTTATAGACTTCATCGAAATCATTTTTATCAAGGTATTCCAGCATCGACGCATCCCAGCCCAACGCCTGCTCGCGCGTAAAGGTCTGTTTCACCACCACACAGCCACGACGACGAATGTGATCCTTCACTTCATCGGAAATGCGCCCTGCGGCGATGTCATCCCAACGTACCTGTGGCCATGCCGTGCCGTTTCGCGCTTCTTCCTCACGAGCTACAGCAACTTCGCTGAGGATTTTACTTCTGACCTGCTCAAACAGGCCCTCAACATCGCCGATTTTCGCTCTGAGCACCTGTTTCATCAAGCGGATATGCTGCTTTGCATCTTCAGGTTGTTGTAAAGAGGTAAAGGATGTATTCATTTTGTCGCTCCGATTTTCGAATGAAACTTAAGTTAGCTTCATTCATAACAATCTGTCGGCATTTCACCTAACTTCAGCGCACGATTTTAAGAAACCCATCACAAAAAAATTAAGAACAACGTCTAACCGAAGGTGCACCGGAGTGGCTCTCCGGTGCCGGGAAATGAGGAAAAATGTCGGGAAATCAAGAGGAAAAAGACGGTGGTATGTGGGAAGGAAATGGCCTGGCAGGTACTATTCCAGCCAGGCGTGATACCGCTGATGGAGTTCAGCCAGATTTTTTACATTGAGTTTGCGCATTGCAGACTGTTTTTGGCTGCTAATGGTTTTAATACTTTTGTCTTTGGCAACAGCAATATCCGTTACGGTACGACCGCGATAGATGGAGCGGATGATCGTTCTTTCCGTGGTACTGAGTGAAAGCATCGCTTCTTCATACATCCTTGATGAGAATACCTGTCGTAAAGATGAACCCTTTTGCGGTGCAGTGGGTTTGACTTCAAATCCCCAGACTCGATGTTCAAGTACTGCCGTCACCGCATCTTCAACCTCGCGCTGATTGCATTTCCTGTTTAATATGGCTTGCACACCTGATTTTTTATATTTTTGTAATAGCCTGACATCCGATGCGCGGGTTAAAATTATGACTGATGCTGTGGGCAAGTAAGATTTTATCAGCATAGAAATAACATCTGCATTGCCAACCTCAGTATCGATAATAATCAGATCCAAATCTCTATCAATGATGTTGATCTGTTCATCATGGGTTTGGATGGGATGGTGAGTCACCGTCACAGCATTCAATGTTGTCAACATGGCGCGAATACCATAATAGGTGATCGCGCTGGGTGTCATAATAGCGATATTTTTATTTTTGATTTTGCTTGTCGTTATTTTAATGACGCTATGCATTGTTGATGTTCCTCAATTGTGATCACGCCAATATGCAATTATTACAGATTCATCTGAACGATATTAGCCGATGCCATGCGATTAATCCGATGCGGATATTATTGGCTAGATTGAAGGCTTTCAACATACTGGCGTAAATGTCACTTAAAAGTCACCAGCATGGAGATAATTCACATATTAATCAAATAGATAACCCTGTGACAAAGCTGTTACCTACCTGATTGTCATCATCAGCATGCCCTTTTGTCAGAGCGTGTTATAATCAGCCGCATGAAAAGTGTGCGTTGAAGATGCGCCGTGGGGATCAGGCAGAAGTGACCATTATTTTTTTTACCGATACCGGTCTGATCAGGCTGGAAGATAAAGAGATTATTCTTAGCAGGCAAAGTAAAATATGCCTGACGTACCTGTGTGAGCATGAAGGTAATATCGTTTCCAAAGAAGCATTACATGACGCTTGCTGGAGAAACCATGGTGCTGTGGTCTCCGATAATACCGTACGACAAACCCTTTTTCGCATCCGGAAATCACTCGCCTCACTGGAAGTAGAAGGCGAAATTCTTGAAACACTGGGATACATGGGATATCGCTTAAAACCCGGTTGCATCACTCTGGTTTCAGACTCACAAAATTATTCGTTACCGGAACGCCAGGATGGTTTGAATCAAAAGCAAGAAACATCAGCGATCTCTGTTTCTGATACATCGAAATCAGCGCTTAAGAATAAACCGACAAAGATAAAATTCAGGGTACTTACGCTGCTGCTTTGCTGCCTGTTTTTTATCGTGGGCACTGTGATTCGTGGCCAACAACTTATCCACCCATTGCGGTATGGCGAACCACTTCTACTTGATGGGCACAGCTTTCTGTTTTCGCAATACGTGGAAAATGACAAACATGACTCGGCAAGACGCGTGAGTTACTGGCTTAACAAAATGCAGGTTTCCATTACGCCGCACAGCAAAATCTACATTAATGCCGATCGTGGCAACGCGATTAATTTCTTTGTGTGCAAAGGCGAAATTGAACTGGCGACAACCTCTTGCCAGACATTTGCGGTTATCGGGAGAAATCATCCATGAGAATGGCTGTTTCCGCGGCATGTTGCCTGTTGGCATTGTTGCTGGGTTGGTTTTCTCTGCCCTATTTTGTACGGCCATTTTCTGGCGATTGCCGGGCCGAGACCTATATTATCTATGATGAACCTGACCGGACCGTAGTCAGTCATGGCTACTGGGATATTTTGAGCGGCAGTCGTGAAGGTCATTTAAATGCTTATCTGGCGTTTATGTCGCCGCAGGGGCTTGAAAGCAGGATTAATGTTGATCGCACCGTGAATCTTGATTATGACTACCATCCTGATTCCGTAACGGTTTCCACTCGCAAATCTTTTCGTATTGCGGGTCCTGATACGCAGGATCCCGCTATCGGGAAATATATTGATCCGCTGGCGGACGAGAATTTCACCGCCCGCATCTACCTGTTTAAAGCGGGAAACCAGGTCATTTCAGGCTTCCATTATCGGCCGCTTAACCGGTGTATGAAACCTGGATTTTGAGGCGAGTCAGACCGGTCGATCATTTGTTCTGGTAAAGATCCCAACGGTTGCCGTACAAATCCTCGAAAACCACAACCGTGCCATACTCTTCTTCGCGGGGTTCTTCACAGAAAGTGACCCCATTGGCTTTCATTTGCTGGTAATCACGCCAGAAGTCGTCCGTCTGTAAAAACAGGAACACCCGGCCGCCGCATTGATTACCGATAAACCCTTGCTGGCGCTCATTCGATGCCTGCGCCAGCAGCAAGTTACAATCGCTCTGCGGATTAGGATTGACCACCACCCAGCGCTTGCCTGGCTGTGCGGTATCTTCGATTAAATGAAATCCCAGTTTTTGCGTATAGTATTCAATCGCGCGGTCATAATCATCGACCACAATAGCGACGTAACCCATGCAACGCTTTTGTGTTCTCATTTTGGTTTCCTTTATATTCTGACGCGAAATCTCATCTGGATATCAACAAATAAAAAGCAGACCGAAGTCTGCTTATTCCTTATCACGCATTGCCACCCGCGACTTTGCGTAATGCCACCACTTCCGCGTGTTCTAACAGCGGTTCAAGATCCGCGAACAATTTAACGATATGCGGGGCATTCAGGTGCTTATCCAGTAATTCCTGGCTCGCCCACTCTTCGGTCCAGACAAAGCGGCGCGGATTTTTGCTATCAATGTTTAGCTGATAGGTAATACACCCTTCTTCTTGCAGCGTCTCTTCAATCACACCACGAAATAATTGCTCAGCTTTATCTTCGCAACCCGGTTTTGCCGTTAGTAATGCCACAACAGGAACAGTCATTTTTATCTCCCTTTTAAATGAAATAAGCCGAGCCAAAGTAACGCAGCTTATTCCTGTTGTCAGTCTGAAAACGTGCGTTGCCTGATATGCCTGGTTCGCGCCATAATCGCGAAAATAACGCAAGGAGTGTTGCATGCCAGAACTGTCGAGTTGGTTAGCCTTTGCATTGGTGGCGTTGGGATTGGTGCTTACGCCCGGCCCCAATATGATCTACCTGGTTTCGCGTTCGCTGTGTCAGGGCAAGCGGGCGGGTTATATTTCCCTCGGCGGCGTGGCGTTAGGGTTTGTGTTTTATATGCTGTGCGCGGCGCTGGGTATCACCGCGTGGCTGCTTGCCGTTCCATGGGCCTATGATGCGCTGCGTTTCAGTGGCGCACTCTATTTGCTGTATCTTGCGTGGCAGGTACTCAAGCCTGGCGGCCGCTCGCCATTTGCCGTGCGCGATCTCCCTGCCGACAACCCGCGTAAACTGTTCACCATGGGTTTCCTCACCAACCTCGCGAACCCAAAAATCGCCATGATGTTTCTGTCGCTATTACCGCAGTTTATTAGCCCGCATCACGGTAGTGTGCTGATGCAGTCGCTGATATTGGGCGTCACCCAAATTGTGATTAGCCTGACGGTCAATGCGATTTTCATTACTACCGCTGGCCAGGTGTCGACATTTTTACTGACGCGCCCCAGCTGGCAGCGTTTGCAGCGCTGGCTGATGGGCACGGTGCTGGCGGGCATGGCCGTCAAACTCGCATTGGATGCACGAAAGTAAGTTGCGATTTAATTGGGCGCGTCGGGGCGCGCCCAACAATCCGTTAGTGAGCCAACATCTGAATGATTTTGTCCGCCGCGATGACGCGATCGTCATTCGGGAACCATTTATTCGCCAGCATAATCACTGCAATCTTCTGTGACGGAATAAACACCGCGTAGGTTGAGAAACCATTGGTCGAACCGGTTTTGTTATACCACGCCTGTTGTGGCGCAGCCTGCGGTGGCGTGATCACCGTGGCCGACATCCCTTTCATGATGCGCTGACCGCTGTTGCCTTCCACCAACTGCTTTGATGAGACAGGCAACGGATAGTATTCCCACATCATCGCCTGCGTAAACGCCTCGGTTTTGTAGTAGCCCTGATGCGTGGTGGCGATTGCCTGCTGCCACTCCGTCGCGACCTTCTGTTCATCCAGTTGAATAGCCAGCCAGCGAATCAGATCAGCGGATGTCGATTTCAACCCATACGACTCAGCAATCAACGGGCCTGGCGTCACACGTACCGGCTTGTCTTGTTTATTGTAACCTTGCGCATATTGGCCCATCTCTGACTGAGGCACCTGAATATAAGTGTGCTTCATGCCCATCGCGGGTAACAGTTGCTGCTCCATCGCGCTGATAAACGGCTGATGCAAGCTTTTGGCGGCAATCATGCCGAGCATACCAATCCCCAGATTGGAGTAGACACGCTGAGTGCCCGGCTGAGCCGGCGGCTGCCAGTTTTTGTACCAGTTCATCAACTGCTGCTGATTGGTGACATCGTCCGGCACAAACAGCGGCGTGCCCGTGGTGTGAGTAGCAAGGTTAAGCAGTGACACCTGATCAAACGCACTGCCCTTCAGTTCGGGCAACCATGTACTGGCTTTGTCACTAAACTGCAGTTTTTTCTGCTGAGCCGCATAGCTCGCTAAGGTAGCGGTAAACGTTTTGCTGAGTGACCCGATTTCAAACAAGGTCTGCGCAGTAATCGGCTGTTGAGTCTCTTTGGACGCGACACCGTAGTTGTAAAACTCGGTTTTGCCATCGTGCAGAATAGCCACCGCCATGCCAGGGATTTGATATTGCTGCATCAACGGTTTGATGATGGCGTCAGGTGAAGAGGTTTGTGCGAGGGCGCTGGTGCTTGCCAGCAGCGCTAGCGCAGTAAGAGATAAGCGCATGAAAATTCCTTTTATTTCAGTTAAGCCACAATTTCAGCGCGTGATTATAAAATTCCGTCACGGTTTCACCTAACCAAATAATCTGCTATCCGCGGGAAAGTGAAGGCGATCACAAGCGCGAAACATTTTATTAACCATTAATTGATCTTTTCCCCGCCAGCTTTTATAGCTTATGAAAATTATTTCACACATCAGAAATAATTTTCAAAACGTACCCCGGCTCGTTTTTCCGCGTTAAGTCGTCACGGCTGAGCCTCCAAATTCAGCGTCTGCTCCGGGGAAAAACATGAAAAAAATCGCCATCCTTCTTTCCAGCCTTGCGTTAGCGGGCACACTCTCCAGCACCGCACGTGCCGCCGATGAATCACCACAGTTCCGTTGCAAGCCTGGCGAAACTTACTATATGAACGTCATGGTGACCGGTGTTGAATACTGGTTTCCGGTGTACGAGATGTTTAAACAAGCTGCGCATCAGCTGGGCTGCAAAACCGTTTATGGTGGCACGCCCGCTTATGACGTCAACCAGCAGTTAGCCAGTTTCGAACAGATTCTGGCGCAGAAACCCGCCGGGATTTTCCTCCATCCGATGAATCCCGACCCCTTTATCGAGCCAATTAATCGTGCGGCAGAGATGGGCATTCCGGTGGTAACCTTTGCCGCTGATTCCCCCAACAGCAAGCGTGTCGCTTACATCACTTCAGATAACTTCCGTGAAGGTAAAGCCGCCGCCGATGAACTTGGTAAAGCCATGGGCAAAGGCGCGGAGTATGCGGTGCTGGAAAATCCAGGGCAGGATAATCATGACCGTCGGGTTACGGCTTTTATCAATGAGATGAAAACCGCGTTTCCTGACAGCAAGCTGGTTGCGCGCGCCGCCACTAATCAGGATCCATCAAAAGCCTACAACGCCGTGCTGTCGATGCTACAAGCGAATCCAAACCTGAAAGGCATCTTCATGCCTGAAGCCAGTTCCGCAATCGGTGCCGCACAGGCAGTGGTGGAAAACGGTGGCAAAGGGAAAGTGATGACGGTGGACGTCAACGCCAAAGTACTGGATATGATCAAAAGCGGCGAGGTGTTTGGTGCCATCAACCCCAATCAGGGAATACAGGGCTACATGGGCTTTATGACGCTGTTCCTCGCCGCCCACCCAGAATTGATTGACCCCATGAATGATGCCAAACGCAACGGTGTGAATCCCTTCTCGTTCCCAATCCTCGACAATGGTTATGCCGTGGTGACTAAAGAAAATGCCGATGATTTCCGCTGGGACCGTTACCTGAAACGTCGTGGAACCAAAGGCATCAACGAGTAAGGGGAAGATGATGACGGCACTGCTTGAGTTACGCAGCATCAGCAAACGCTTCGGCGCAGTACAGGCGTTACAGGACGTTGATCTTACGCTAAGGTCCGGTGAAATTCATGCGCTGGCCGGTGAAAACGGCGCGGGTAAGTCTACTCTGATGAATATCATTGATGGCATTCTGCGCCCCGACAGCGGTGAAATAGTGTTGGAGGGGCAATCCGTAACCATTCGCTCGCCGCGTGAGGCGCAGCGGTTAGGCATCGGGCTGGTGCATCAGGAGATCGCGTTGTGCCCGGATATTACTATCTATGAAAATATCTGGATGGCACATCAGCAGCGCGGCTTTCTATTACCGCATAAAACCTTGAGGGAAAAAGCGCAGCAGGTTATGAATCGTCTTGCACCGATTCCAGTGAGTAAAAAGGTTAGCGAACTGTCGTTGTCACAACAGCAACTCGTAGAGATTGCCAAAGCACTGACGCTGGATTGTCGTTTGCTGATTCTGGATGAGCCCACTGCAGCGCTCACGGAACCAGAAGCGCAGACGCTGTTCACCATCGTGCGTCAACTGCGCGATCAGGGCATCACGGTGGTGTATATCAGTCATCGTATGGCCGAGATTTTTGCGCTTTGTCAGCACATCACCATTCTGCGCGATGGCCGGACGGTGCACAGTGCGCCATTGAACAGCATGACACCGGATGAAGTCATTACGCGCCTTGTCGGTCGCGAATTGTCGCAACTCTATCCCGATAAACGCCCCTCTCATCGTGCCGCACCGCTGCTGGAGGTACGATCTCTTAGCGATAGTCAGCGTTTTTACGATATCAACTTCGAGCTGTATCCCGGCGAAATTCTCGGCATTGGTGGCTTGATGGGCGCGGGCCGTAGCGAAATCGCTCAGGGCGTGTGCGCATTGCAGCCGGTAACTCACGGCACTGTTCGTATCAAAGGCCAGCCAGCAACACTGAAAAATTACGCCGCCAGTATCCAACATCACATGGTTTATTTATCCGAAGATCGTAAGGACGCCGGGCTGTTTTTAGCAATGCCAATTGACTGGAACATCTCGGCGCTGGATGTCCGCGCGATTAGCCATCGCGGTTTGACGCTAAGCCCAAGTCGCGAGCGTGTGCAAGCGGAAGCGCTGGCGTATCAGGTCAAACTAAAACGCGGCAAATTGAGCGACCCGGTGTCATCGCTTTCTGGCGGCAATCAGCAGAAAGTGGCGCTAGCGCGCGTGCTGTCGGTGCACCCCGAAATCATCTTTCTTGATGAACCGACGCGCGGCGTCGATGTCAGCGCCAAGGCAGAGATCTACCAGATCCTCGCCCAATTAGCACATAACGGTGTCGGACTGGTGGTGATTTCATCAGAGTTACCTGAGCTGATTGGTTTATGTGACCGCATTATCGTGATTCATGAAGGTCACATCACCGGTGAAGTGACCGGCGATGCAATGACCGAGGAGAATCTGATGAGACTGGCTGCTGGCATTCCCCCTGAAGTGGAGGCGCTATGACCATGAATACGACCTTGCCCGGAGCAGGCAAATCCCGGCTGTCATTGTTTGGCGGCCTGTACAAGCAGCGGGAAATCGGCTTGATTGCGATCATCGCGTTAATCTTTATCGTGATGAGTTTTACCTCACCCTACTTCCTGACGTGGGCCAATATGAAAGCGATGCTGTTGTCGTTTTCGATTGAAGGCATTGTGGTGATCGGTATGACGATCTTGTTGATCGTCGGCGGTCTCGATCTCTCGGTCGGCGCGGTGGTGTGCCTTTCTATGGTGGTCGCGGGACAACTGTTTCTGAGTGGGGTGGATCCCTGGCTGGCCAGCCTGGGAGGAATAGCTGCCGCCGCACTGGTGGGCTTGCTGATGGGTTTAACAGTGACCAAAATCGGCCTGAGTCATTTTATTGCCTCGCTGGCAGCGATGGTGATTGTGCGCGGACTTTGCATGATCATCACCCAGGGCACGCCGCTGTCGCTGTTCACACTTCCCGTCAGTTTCAAATTTATCGGCCAGGGTGCCATGTGGGGCATTCCGTTTGTCATCCTGCTGTTCTTTATATTGGTCGCCCTGTTCGATTTCCTGCTGCGCAAAGCCACGCTGTTCCGCAAAGTATTTTATACCGGCAGTAATGAGCGTGCGGCGGCCTATTCCGGCATCAACATCAACCGCATAAAACTGTGGGTCACGGTACTCACCTCAACGCTAGCAGGTGTAGCCGGCATTATTTATATGGCGCGGTTAGGCTCAGCTACCCCGACCTTTGGCGTAGGGATGGAACTGAACGTGATAGCGGCGGCGGTGATAGGCGGCGCAAGCCTGAAAGGCGGCACTGGCTCGATTCTGGGCGCGGTTTTAGGTGTCGCACTGCTCTCCATCGTGACCAGCTCACTGATCCTGATTAATGTTTCCGTCTACTGGCAGGACTTGATCAAAGGTTTAATTCTGCTGGCGGCGGTGTCGATTGACCACCTGCTGAATAAATATCGGGCAGCATAAGGACGCATCATCGATGGAATTCGCCAGCGAACATCCAGCATTTCACAGTGCACGCCAGATCTATCAGGTATTGGTGATGTATTACCTCGACGGCAAAAAGCAGTCGGAGATTGCGGTGGAAACCGGGTTGTCGGTCGCCAGCGTGAATCGCCTGATTCGTCAGGGCAAAGAGAGCGGCATGGTGGAAATCACTATTAAATCGCCCTGGCTGTCGGCCCACCAACTCGAAAGTGAACTGCAGCAATGGGGTCAACTGCAACAGGTGGTGGTGGCACCCAATGTCGCGCGCAGTGATGAGCAGAATTTACAGATGGTGGGCGCGGCGGCGGCGGATTATTTGCTATCACGTCTGAAAGATGGCGACGTTATTGCGCTCACCGGTGGCAAAGGCGTGAGCGCTCTGGTGGAGGCACTGCATCCTTCGCGCAAATACGATGTTCAGGTCGTGCCTTCATTGGGTTGCGTGCAAGGAAAGCACTATACCGACGTGAATCATGTTGCCTCTGAAATGGCGGCTCGGCTTGGCGGCCATGCCTGGCAGATTCATGCCCCGCTCTTCACTGACTCTGCTGCTGAACGTGACATGTTGATGAGAATCAGTGCCGTAGACCGGGTGCTGGATAAAGCGCGTAACGCTACGCTGGCAGTGGTCGGTCTTGGTTCTATTCACAGCGACAGTTCCAGCTACTACGATTTGAATCTGGCAGCTCGTCATGCATCCGCCAGCATCGAAACCAGTGGCGCACGCAGCGAACTGCTAGCCTGGTTACTCGATGCACAAGGCCAGCCCGCGCCGTTTGACGCCAATCAGCGGCTGGTTGGGCTGACCTTATCGGAGCTACAACGTATTCCCTTTTCTATGGCGGTGGTGGCCGGACGCGACAAAGTGGATCCCATCCACTGTGCGCTGCAAGGCCAGTGGCTAAAAGGCATGGTCACCGACGAATCCACCGCAGCAGGCGTACTCGAAATGGCCAAGAGCCGGGGAGCAATCCATGGAGAATAATGCAACACGCGAGCAGCGACTCAGCGCTTTACGACAACGCACCACGACACCAGTGCTGATTGTCGGTGGCGGCATCAACGGCATCAGCACCTTTCGCGAACTGGCATTGCAGGGTATTCCGGCGGTTCTGGTGGAAAAAGGTGACTGGTGCCAGGCGGCCAGCGGCGCGCTGTCTCGTATGATCCACGGCGGACTGCGCTATCTGGAAACCGGCGAGTTTACGCTGGTCAAAGAGTCGGTGATGGAGCGTGACCGGCTACTGAAAAACGCGGCGCACTATGTTTTTCCGCTGCGTACCACCGTCCCGATCGACAACCTCGGCGGCGGACTGCTCAATGCCACGCGGCGTTTTTTGCGTCTGAGCGACAAACCCACACGCCGCGGCGCTCTGCTGATCAAAACTGGCCTCAGTCTCTACGATGTCTACACCAGGCAGTACGGATCGATGCCCAAACATCAGGTGCGCGGTGAGGCAGCCACGCGCGACCGCTGGCCAGGATTTGCCCCCTGGGTGAAATACAGCGCCAGCTACTACGATGCCTGGATCAGTGCACCGGAACGACTGGGTTATGAATTGATTGAAGATGCCGAGCGTGCTTGTCCGGAGGCACTGGCGCTGAATTATTTGCAACTGGTGAGCGCCGATGGCGAATCCGTTACGTTACAGGATGCACTCAGCGGTGAGCACTTTACTCTGCAGCCGCATGTATTGGTGAATGCCGGCGGCGCGTGGATAGATCAGCTCAATCAGCGTCTGGCGCCCACGGAACATTTCACCAAACTGATTGGCGGGACCAAGGGTTCGCATTTGATCATTGATCACCCCAAACTGTTACAGATGCTCGATGGGGAAATGGTCTATTTCGAAAACCAGGAAGGCCGCGTCTGCATTATGTTTCCGTGGTTTGGCAAAGTGCTGCTCGGTTCCACGGATATCCGCGTGGACGATCCCGATAGCGTGGTGTGTGAAGAGCAGGAAAAAGCCTACATTCTTGAGTCGCTGCGCTTTGTTTTTCCTGACGTCGTGGTGCCGGAATCGTCGATTCTCTACACCTTTTGCGGTGTGCGTCCGCTTCCGGCCAGCAACGCCAAAGTTAACGGGCAAATCTCGCGCAATCACTCGCTGGTGCTGCTGCCGCCTGATGCCGCACATGCTTACAGCTTGCTATGCCTGGTCGGCGGCAAATGGACCACCTTTCGTCAGTTTGGTGAAGAGGCCGCGGATCGGGTATTGCGTCTGATCGGAGAAAAGCGCCGAATATCGAGCGGCGATCTGCCCATCGGCGGTGGACGCGACTTCCCTGCACCTTCCGGGCAAACCGCGTGGCTTGCCCAACTCGCGCATCTACATTCACTGCCCTTGTCCCGCGTATCGCAGTTAGTCCGCCGTTATGGCAGCCGCGCCCTGCCAATCCTGCAATTGATCCAGCAACAGGGGGAGCAGCCGCTGCAGCATCATGCGGGGTATAGCGCGCTGGAACTTCGTTACCTTATTGAGCATGAGCAGGTTCAGCAACTTGAAGACCTGCTGGTGCGCCGCACGTCGCTGGCGATTTGCGGCGAATTGACGCCCTCACTGGTGGCCGAAATTGCTCAACTGATGGCTGACCTGCGCGGCTGGAACGCCACTCAACTGCAAAACCATCTGCAAAGCAGTTGCGCCAGTCTGGCGCGACAGCACGGCCTGACCGATCTCAACCCCACTCTTTTCCAGGAGGAAACACGCCATGTTAGTCAGCAATAAAGTCCGCATGAATCGTCTGTTTCAACACGGTAAGTGCCTTGATGTGGCTATCGACCACGGTATTGCGAATGAGCCCGACTTTCTGATTGGGTTAGAGAACATCGAAGGTGTGATGGAGAACCTGATCGCTGCGCAGCCGGATGCCATTCAGGTGAATTACGGCCAGGCCGATCTGTTGCAGCAGATCGCGGGACGAAAACCGGCGCTGGTGATGCGCACGGATGTCGGCAACGCCTATAACGCGGCACGACATCGCGAAATGTGGGCGGTGTTGCACAACCCGGATGAGCCAATCCTCGCCGCGTTGCAGATGGATGCGGCTGCGGTGGTGGTGAATCTCTATCTGATCCCCGATGAACCCGGCATCTTCCGCATGTGCGTGGAGAACATTGGCCGTCTGCGTCAGGCGTGCGATCGCTATGCGATGCCGCTGATGATTGAACCTCTGGTGATGGCCCCGGCAGGACAAGGCGCGGCTTACGGTTCGCTCGGTGATGTAGAGAAAATCGTGCCGCTGGTGCGTCTGGCGCGTGAACTCGGCGCCGACATCATCAAAGCCGACCCCACGGAGAACGTGGAAGATTTTCACCGCGTAGTGGAAGCGGCGCGCTGTCCGACGCTGGTGCGCGGTGGCGGCAAAGGCGAACTGGCACCGGTGCTGGCCAAAAGCGCCGCATTGATGGCGCAAGGCGCCAGCGGCATGGTTTATGGCCGTAACGTGTACCAACACGATAACCCATCACGCGTGGTGAAAGCGCTGATGGCAATTATCCATCAGGGCGCTAGCGGCCCGGACGCATTAGACATTTACCAGCAGGGTTGAGTATTACCTGCACCGGCGCTTAAGCGGTGCGCCGTCTTCGTCTGTGAATCGGAGTCGGATATGAGTCAACTTCTCGGCATAGATGCCGGAAACACCATGATCAAAGCGGTACTGTTCGATCTCAGTGGCCGCGTACTGTCGGTTGCCGAATGTGCGGGAGAAACCCTCCAGCCGCAGGAAGGTTATGCGGAGCGTCCGGTAGAAGATATCTGGCACGGGGTCAGCGTGGCCGTCACGCGCTGCCTGCAACAGGCGGGCAGCGCGGCGAATGAGGTTATTGCCGTGGGCGCGGCGGGTCACGGTAACGGTCTGTATGCACTTGATAAGCAGCAGCAGCCGTTGTTCGGCATTCAATCCATCGACCATCGTGCCATCGAAACCGTGCAGGGCCTGGAAGCCAGCGGTACCGATAAAGCCATCTATCAACTTTCGCTGCAGAAGCCCTGGCCCGCCGCCACGCCCGTGCTGATCAGCTGGATTAAACAGCATCAGCCCGATCGCTGGGCGCAGATCGGCCATTTGTTGTGTGCTAAAGATGTCATCGCCCATTTCCTCTGCGGGGCTATCAGCGCTGAGGTTTCCGATGCCGCCGGAGCCGGATTAATCGATTATCGACAGCGCAATTACAGCCACGAGTTGATGGCGCTGTATGGCATTGAAGAGGCGCTTAACCTGCTGCCGCTTCTGCGCGAGTCTTGTGCGGTGGTCGGACACGTGACCGCGCGCGCCGCGCAACTCACCGGGTTACCGTCAGGCATTCCGGTGGTGGCCGGCATTTTTGATGTGGTGGCCAGCGCCATTGGTTCTGGCGTGGTGAAAACCGGAGAGGCTTCTATCGTCGCAGGCACCTGGAGCATCAATCAGGTGGTGGTCGATAAACCGGATTACCAGCGGCCCGTGTTTATGAATTCAATTATTGAAAATGATCGCTTTATGGCGATTGAAGCCAGCGCCACCTCGGCCGCCAATCTCGACTGGTTCCTGCGTGAGTTTGATGATGGACGCGCTGGCAACGGCGCGGCGCACAGCAGTGATACCGTGGCCCATGTTGAACCCAACCCGCAGTTGCCGCTCTATCATCCTTACCTCTATTCCGGTCGTAAATCTGAACCCGCAAAAGCGGGGTTTTATGGCTTGAGCGGCTGGCATACGCGCGCAGATATGCTGTTTGCGCTGTTTGAAGGCGTGACATTTGCCCATCGCGCACACATTGATCGCTTGCGCGCAGCAGGGATTCCGTTTACCCACGCGACCCTTTCTGGTGGCGCGGCGCGCAGCTGCATCTGGCCGCAAATGTTTGCTGATGTGTTGGGCGTTCCGATTCGCGTGGCTGAGTGCAAAGAGACTGGCGCGCTGGGTGCTGCGCTTTGTGCGGGCGTCGGCGTAGGTGTCTGGCCCGATCTGGCCACGGCGGCACAGCAAGCAGTACGCCTTAATCCCGGCGAGTTACAGCCACGCCCGGAACGCTTTGCGTTTCATGATGCACGTTATCGGGTGTTTAAAAGGCTGGAGTTGGCGATGAGCGAAATGTGGCATGAAGTCGGTTGAATTCACTGGTTATTTTTTTGCCAGGCGGTAATGTTGTGTTCTCGTCGAATTCAATAAGGATAGCGTCGTGCAGATCAATCAACTACCGTTTGGCATTACCGACTGGAGCACCCTCGAGACCGAAAAACATCCGGGCGACAGCGGGTTTGCGCTGTGGCGCACTCAGCGTTTTGGCGATATTCGTGTGCGCATGGTGGAGTATTCGCCGGGTTATCTCGCCGATCACTGGTGCAGCAAAGGTCATATATTGCTGTGTCTGGAAGGCGAAATGATCACCGAACTGGAAGATGGCCGCACTTTTACCCTAACGCCTGGCGTGAGCTATCAGGTTGCCGATAATGCCGAAGCACATCGTTCCTCCACGACGTACGGTGCGAAGCTATTCATCGTCGATTAACTCTCGGGCCGTGGCTATACACTGCGAATCATCATGCTGAATACGGTAGTCTGAAAAGATAATGTGCGTTTGTCCTGACTATCCCGCTGTTGCCGCAGTCAGCGTTAATCCTTTCTACGCTCTTTGCGTTTGATCTCCATAACAAGAACGCAAATCCGTGAGTTGCGGGCACCGACGTATTGACGACGTCAGTGCCCGCGTCAGGATCACTTCGCCATGCTGTACGCGGCGGTGAGATCGACGCGCTGCCAGAAGGATTGCTCGGCATTGCCCGACAGCGGATAACCGTTTGGCAAGGCTGTTTTCACCATCAGTTGACGAATCTGCGCATCAGAAAGTTTAGGCAGCGCGGTTTTCAGCAGAATCTCCGCGCCCTGCGGCACCTGAATCGGCGTGTTTTTCACATTGGCTTTTGGCAGATTGTAGCTCATCGTGAAACGATAGAATTGCTTCATATCCGGCGCGCGGTAAGGATCGTCCTTGCCGGTTGTGCGTGCGCATTCAGCCAATGAAGTACCACACTCCTTCTCCAGCGCGGCACGCAGTTGATCGCGCGCCTCTTTGAACAGCACCTGATAGCGTGCATCGTTGAGGTAAGTCGCCACGTTGCGCTCTGCCACCATACGTGAACCCATCACGTCCAGCGGATAGTGCACGCCTAACACCAGACGCGAATATCCATAACGCGCACCACGGGTGACCAGTGCCTCAAAGCGTTCCGGCACCATTTCGGCCATCAGCAGCGCATCGGTATAACCGGTATTGGTGTGTCCGCTGGGGAACGATCCGCCGTCCGCGGTATAGCGCACATTGTCTTTCACCACCACATCATCGGGTACCAGATGGATGGTATTGCCTTCATGCAGGAACGGGCGCGGATAGTTAAAGTGTTTTTTGGCAGCGCTGGTGCTGACTTCACTGGCTTTAATCAGCGCAGCGGCTTTGCTGAGTTCGCCTTTGTCATAAGCCGCGATGAAGGCTTTACCAAGACGCGGACCCATGGCGTCAGACAGGAAATACAGCGAGCCGATCGCTTCCGCATCCTGCAACGCCTGATGACGCACGTTCTGCGTGGCATTCAGGTTGATATCAGTCACGGTGGCGCGGTTAGCCGTCAATACGCTGTCTGGCAATGTGCTGAAACCTGATAACAGCGCGATGCCAGCCTGCTGATTTTGCTTCACGTTGAAATCATAGCCACTGCTTTTCAGCCAGGCTTTGTCTGCCTGTGTGCTGGTCTGTTTGGCTTTTTCCAGTTGCTCACGTTTCAGTGACGCACTGTCGCCTTGCAGCCAGGTGCGCTGAGCCTGCAACGACTGTTGCTCCAGCTGCGTATAGCCTGGGGTTGAACCGGTAGACGTTTGTGCAGCCAGTGCGGCCGCCTGCGGCAGTGTTGTCGCATGGGCCTGTTGGGCGAGCAGTAAAACCGTTGCAATCAGTGTATGGCGGGTTTTCATTATTTTCCCCTGTTATCAGAATATTACCTTGCCGGGGAAACACGCTAGCACCCTGTTATGACAGATTTATTTCATTTATCGGCACTCGTTCGAACAGTTTTGTACGCAAATTTGTGCGAGCGATCCACAGCCGCCGCCGTTGTCATTTTTGCATTGCGATTGCTGTATATAACAGTTTTGCTGGCAGGACGAGAGGTCGCATTTCGCCGCCACCGGCGTCAGTTGCACCACGGGCGCTTTTCTTTCCGGTTGCCACTGGGTTTGCGCCATAGCACCCGCACTGAACAGCATCATCAACACCATTATCCACTTCATGGGAAATTCCTCGCGAAAAGGTTCTAAACAGTATGGCCTCTCCGCCGCCAAATGCCATGCTGAAACATTTGATTCATGATCGGGTTCCACTGCCCCATCGCCGTGCAAATGGTTGCTCAAAAACGGTGCGGTGCGTGAATCGCACAGCTGCACACAGCCATTAACAATCAATGATTTAATTAAATTTCCTTTAGATAAAACTAATGGTACGAAAGTTGCAGGGGTAATCAGGTAGACAAAGGAGACAGTGATGAAAGCGATTGTGATTGGAGCGGGCATTGGCGGCATGAGCGCGGCGATTGCGCTGGAGAAAGCAGGATTCGAGACGGCCGTTTTTGAAGCGGTCAAAGAGATGAAGCCAGTCGGTGCGGCGATCTCGATCTGGCCCAACGGCGTCAAATGCCTGAACGCGCTCGGCATGAAACAGCAACTACAGGCACTGGGCGGTAATATGGCGTTTATGGCCTATAACGATGCGCACAGTGGCAGCACCCTGACCCGCTTCAGCCTGTCACCCCTGGTGCAGCAGGTGGGCGAATACCCTTATCCGGTTGCTCGCGCCGAGTTACAGGCGATGCTGATCGATACCTATGGTCGCTCATGCATTCAGTTCGGTAAACGCGTGACCCACGTCGAGCAAAGCACCACCGGCGTCACCGCCTGGTTTGATGATGGTAGTCAGGCTGAAGGCGATTTCCTGGTCGCCGCTGACGGTACGCATTCCGTGGTCCGCCACTATGTGTTGGGAGAACATGTAGAACGACGCTACGCTGGCTACGTTAACTGGAACGGCTTAGTGACCATAGATGAAAGCATCGCCCCAGCCGATCAGTGGACAACCTTTGTCGGCGAGGGCAAGCGCGTCTCCCTGATGCCAGTGAGCGGCAACCGCTTTTACTTCTTCTTCGACGTGCCTTTGCCCAAGGGCTTAGCCGAGGATCGTTGCACTCTGCGCCAGGATCTGAAGAATTACTTCAGCGGCTGGGCCGATCCGGTGCAGCGCCTGATCGACAGTATCAACCCCGATACCACCAATCGGGTCGAAATCCACGACATTGAACCCTTTAGCCGTTTCGTCAAAGGTCGCGTGGCCTTGCTCGGCGATGCGGCGCACAGCACCACGCCAGATATCGGCCAGGGCGGTTGCGCCGCGATGGAAGATGCGGTGGTGCTGGCGCAGACGCTGGCCTCACATTCGCTGGGTATCGAAGATGGATTGCAGCGCTACGAGGCGCGCCGCGTGGAACGCACTAAAGATTTGGTGTTGAAAGCACGTAAACGCTGCGACGTGACGCATGCCAAAGATGCCGAAATCACCGCTGCGTGGTACGCCGATTTGAAAAACGAAACCGGCGAGCGAGTGCTGGCCGGCATGTGCGACACCATTGAAGGTGGGCCGCTGGGTTAACGCCAGGGCACACCGCCGGGAGTGACTCCATACAGGGGTTCACTACACGCCGTGCGCCCTGCTTATCACGCCTCTTCTAAACCGCGATTCTTCAGCATCGGACCAATCTCCGGTGCTTTTCCACGCCATGCCAGCCACAGATGTTGCAGATCGCTGCTGTTACCGCGTGAAAGAATATGATCGCGGAATTGCTGGCCATTCTCACGACTCAACCCACCACGTTCAACGAAAGCCTGATAACCATCATCGGCTAACATTTGCGTCCAGATATAGGCGTAATAACCAGCCGCGTAACCGCCGCCCCAGATATGACGGAAATAGGTGGAGCGATAGCGCGGTGGTACGGTAGCTAACGCGATGTGCTCTGCCGCCAGCGCCTGTAGTTCAAAGTGACTGACATCCTGCGGGTTGTCCTGCGTGGTCAGCGAATGCCATTGCAGATCCAGCAACGCCGCCGCCAGCAGTTCGGTCATGTCGTAGCCCTTGTTGAACTTAGATGCGCGCACCATCTTTTCACGCAGTTCAACGGGCATTGCATCGCCACTCTGATAATGACGGGCATAGTTGGCAAACACCTTTTCATCGCTAGCCCAGTGCTCGTTAATCTGCGAAGGGAACTCGACGAAATCGCGTGGCGTAGCGGTGCCTGACAGGCTTGGATAACGTTGGGTGGCAAATAAACCGTGTAGCGCATGACCGAATTCGTGGAACAGCGTGATCACCTCATCCCAGCTGAGCAACGCAGGTTGTCCCGCCTGCGGTTTGGTGTAGTTGCAGACGTTGTAGATCACCGGTTTGGTGCCCAGCAGCGTGGTCTGATCAACGAAGTTGCTCATCCAGGCACCGCCGCTTTTGTTATCACGCTTATAAAAATCGGTGTAGAACAGCGCCAGCGGCGTATCGTCAGCATCGAAGATTTCATAAACGTTAACGTCCGGATGATACACCGGCAGATCGTGACGCTGCTGGAAGCGAATGCCAAACAGCTGGCTGGCGGACCAGAACACGCCCTTTTCCAGCACATTATTCAGCTCAAAGTACGGGCGAATTTGGCTCTCATCCAGAGCGTATTTGGCTTTTCTCACTTGTTCAGCATAGAAATTCCAGTCCCAGGCACGCAGCGGGAAAGTGTGGTGCTGTTGTTCAATGATCTGCTGGATATCTGACGCTTCTCGCTCAGCGCGTGCTCGCGCCGCCGGGACGATATTTCGCATAAACGCAAAGGCAGCATCCGGCGTTTTCGCCATCTGATCCTGCATGCTCCACTCGGCGTAAGTATTGAAACCGAGCAGCTTAGCCTGCTCTGCGCGCAGCTGTGCCATGCGTAACACAATCGCGCGCGTATCGTTGTCATCGCCCTGTTCACTGCGTGTGAGCGCCTGGTTGAACAGCGCCTCACGCGTGGCGCGCACTTCCAGTGACTGCAACGCAGGCTGTTGCGTGGTGTTCTGTAACGGCAGCAGCCATTCGCCGTGCAATCCACGCGCCTCCGCTGCGGCTTTAGCATGCGCTAACTCTTCTTCACTCAATCCCGCCAGCGCCGCTGCGCTGCTCACCGTATACGCGCCCGCTTTGGTTGCCGCCAGCAACTTGTTGCCAAAACGGGTACTCAACGTGGCGAGTTCCTGATTGCAGGCACGCAGCCGCTCTTTATCTGCGTCGCTCAGGCTGGCCCCAGCCAGCTGGAAATGCTGCCAGGTCACTTCCACCAAACGCATCGATTCCGCATCCGGACAGGCAGAGCCGCGATGCTGGTAAACGTTATCGAGACGGGCAAACAGCTGGCTGTTGAGATGGATCTCATCATTTAGCGCCGTGAGTTTAGGCGTGATCAGCTCATCAACTTCCTGCAACACATCACTGGTGTTGGCTGACGTCATGGCACCAAATACCAGATTGACGCGGTTTAACAACTGTCCACTGCGCTCCAGAGCTTCATAGGTGTTGGCAAAAGTAGCCGGTTCAGGATTAGTGGCGATGGCGGCAATTTCCTGACGCTTCTCTTCAATACCCGCTTCAAGCGCCGGAAGAAAATCGGCTTCCTGAATCAGGTCAAAAGGCGGAGTTTGATAGGGCAATGCACTGACGGTGAAAAACGGATTGGCTCTTGAAGTCATTATCGCTCCTGATAATCAGCAACGCCGCAACCGGTGCGACGGGATGCTTCTATCCTGGCAGTTTCAACGTCACTCAACAACCGCTCTGCTGGCGCTGATACACACTGATGATTTCACCCGCTACCGCCACGGCGATTTCCGCTGGCAGTTTGCCTTTCACATCCGGCAGGCCGAGCGGACAGCGCAGCCGCGCCACTGCATCCGCAGCGATCCCTTTGCCTTCCAGCCGATAGCGAAAGCGCTGCGCTTTGGTAGCCGAACCAATAACGCCGGCATAGCGAAAATCACCGCGCCGCAAAATGGCTTCGCTTAGCGCCAAATCGAGCGGATGGTCGTGGGTCATCACAATGAAGTAGCTGTCGGGCGCGGCCTCTTTGACGCAATCGATCGGGTCCTCTACCTGGCGCACCGTGACGCCCGGCGGCACATGGCGAAACTGGGCGGCGCGGCTATCAATCCACGTTATGTGACAGGGTAACGTAGCCAGTAAGTTCACTAATGCCTGCCCAACGTGACCCGCGCCGTACAACTGGATTTCAGGTTGCTGCTGCATCAGCGGTTCAAACAGCAGCGTGGCATGCCCGCCGCAGCACTGACCAAGGCGCGCGGCCAGCGCAAACTCTTCGCTGCGCGGCTGCTGGCAACGCTGCTCCAGCATCTCGCGCGCCAGCGCAATGCACTGATATTCCAGATGACCGCCGCCGATGGTGAGATAAGTATCTCTGGCGCTGATCACCATTTTACTGCCGCGATCGCGCGGGACCGATCCGCGCTGGCTCAGCACGGTGACTAAAACGCAGCTCTCACGTTTCTCACGTAAACTGTGCAGTACGGCGATCCAGTCATGATAAATCATCATCCGCTCCTGAGAGGCGCTGAACGCCCCAGAAAACGCGCTCCGGCGTGGCGGGTGCATCCAGTTGCGGATGACGGCGATAGTTATCCACGCTGGCAACCGCATCCTGTAACGCACACCACACCGCAATGCCCAGCATAAACGGCGGCTCACCCACGGCTTTCGAATGGAATACCGTGTCCTGCGGGTTTTTACGGTTCTCTACCAGCGTGACGCGCAAATCATGTGGGACATCGCTGATGGCGGGGATTTTGTAACTCGCCGGGCCGTCTGTCAGCAGCTTGCCCTGTTCGTTCCATACCAGCTCTTCGCAGGTTAACCAGCCCATGCCCTGCACGAAACCGCCCTCCACTTGCCCAATATCCAGCGCCGGATTGAGCGAGGCGCCAACGTCATGCAGGATATCCGCGCGCAGCAAACGATATTCACCGGTTAAGGTATCCACCAGCACTTCGCAGCACGCCGCGCCATAGGCGAAGTAATAGAAGGGTTTGCCGCGTCCGGCGTTGCGGTCGTAATGGATGCCGGGCACTTTGTAAAATCCGGTGGCGGATAACGGCACCTGATTCAGCCACGCCTGCTGCGCCACCTGCGCAAAGGTAAAGTGCAACTCGCCAACGCGCACAATGCCATTGCTAAAGGAGATGGCGTCGACCGTGCAGTGATGCTGCTGACACAGCATTTCCGTCATGCGATCGCGCAATATCTGCGCGGCATTCTGCGCCGCTTTGCCGTTAAGATCGGCCCCGCTGGAGGCCGCCGTGGGTGAGGTGTTCGGCACTTTTCCGGTGTCGGTCGCCGTGACCTGAATCTGGCTGATATCGATTTGCAGCACTTCCGCGACAATCTGCGCCACCTTGGTATTCAGTCCCTGACCCATTTCAGTGCCACCGTGATTGAGCTGCACCGTGCCATCGGTGTAGATCAAAATTAAGGCACCGGCCTGATTGAGGAAGCTGGAGGTAAAGGAGATGCCAAACTTCACCGGCGTTAAGGCCAGACCGCGTTTCATATAACGATGACTGGCGTTAAACGCTGTGATGTCCGCGCGACGCGTGGCGTAATCGCTGCTGGCTTCCAGCTGTTCCGTTATCTCCATCAGCAGATTATCTTCCACCTGCTGATGGTAATGGGTGATGTTGCGATCCTGCTTGCCGTAATAGTTGCGCTTACGCAGTTCGAGCGGGTCCAAACCGCGCTCGCGGGCGATATGGTCCATGATCTGCTCAATCGCCACCATGCCCTGAGGCCCGCCAAAACCGCGATAGGCAGTATTAGACGCGGTGTGCGTACGGCAGCGATAACCGGTGATCAGCGCATCACCAAGATAGTAGGCATTATCTGCGTGAAACATCGCGCGATCGACGATCGATCCGCTCAGATCGAGGGAATAACCGCAGTTTCCCGCCAAATCGATTTTGACACCACAGAAACGACCTTCATCATCAAAGCCCACATCGTAACGCACAAAGAAGGGATGGCGCTTACCGGTGATACGCATATCATCGCGTCGCGCCAGACGCATTTTTACCGGACGACGCGTCTGGCGCGCGGCAATCGCACACAGACAGGCCACACCCGCAGCCTGCGTCTCTTTACCACCAAACCCACCGCCCATCCGGCGCATATCAATGGTGACTTTGTTCATGGTGATATCCATCACTTCGGCCACCAGCTTCTGCACTTCCGTCGGGTTCTGCGTCGATGAGAAAACCTGCAGGCTGTCGTCTTCACCTGGAATCACTAACGCGGTCTGGGTTTCCAGATAGAAGTGCTCCTGACCGCCTATTTGAAATTCACCCTGAATACGATGCGGCGCACGCGCCAGTGCCGCTTCAGCATCACCTCGTTGATGGACGTGCGGCTGCTGCACAAAGTGACGCTGTTCCAGGGCTTCACGCACATCCAGGATCGCCGGCAGTGGCTGATATTCGATGATGGCGGCGGCAGCACCGGCGCGCGCGGCTTCGGGTGAATCCGCTGCCACCGCAATCACAATCTGCCCGAGATACTCCACGGTATCCATTGCCAGTAACGGATCGCCCGGTTCTAACGGGCCGACATCATTCAGGCCCGGCACATCGCGCCAGGTCAGAACGGTCACTACACCGGGCACGGCATAGCAAGGCTGTACATCGACTTGTGTGATCCGTGCATGCGCATGTTCACTGAGACGCGGGCAAAGATGCAGCAGGCCAGGCAGATCCGGCCGGTCATCAATGTAGATCGCCTCGCCCGTGACGTGTTTATCAGCACTTTCATGCTTTTGACTGCGGCCCACGCCGGTTTTCATGTCGCTGGCAAACTGGCTTTTTAACAGTGTTTCGCTGAGTTCGGGTCGGTTATGAGACATAGCGCGCCACCTCGGTAAGGGTCAGTTCGCCACAGGTTTGCGCGTAATAACGACGTAACAGATTGCGCGCGACCTGCAAGCGGTAGTCGGCGCTGGCGCGGAAATCGCTTAACGGCTGGAAATCCTGGCTGAGCGCCGCGCAGGCTTGCTCAATGGAAGCTTGATTCAGTGGCTGACCATTAAGCGCGGCCTCGGCTGCGGTTGCCCGTTTGGGCGTTGCGGCCATGCCGCCAAAGGCCAGTCGTGGCTGCACCACCACGCCTTCTTTAAGCTGAATGTTGATGGCGATAAACACAGCCGAAATATCATCATCCAGACGTTTTGCCACTTTCCATGCCACGAAACCAGGTGACACCGTCACTTTAGGTATCACTATTGAGTGAATGAATTCCCCTGGCTGCAACACGGTTTGCCTGTAGCCAGTGAAGAACTGGTCCAACGGCACTTCACGTAGGCTTTCTCCTTGCTGCAACACCAATCGCGCATTGAGTGCCAGCAACATGGGCGCACAATCACCGATCGGCGAAGCATTGCCGATATTGCCGCCGAGCGTACCCTGATTGCGGATCTGTAATGATGCAAAGCGCTCTAATGTGGCACTGAAGGCAGGAATTCTCGTCGCCAGGAAATGGTAGCAATAATGAAGCGGCGTAGCTGCACCCAGGTGAATCTCTCGATCATCTTCAGAACAGACGCTTAACGCCTCAACCTGCTCCAACGCGATTAACAGCGGTAAACGTTGATACTGCTGGGTAATTTGCAAAGTGAGGTCGGTGCCGCCAGCCAGCAGTCGCGCTTCAGGATACTGCTGATATAGTGCCGCGAGCTGTGCCAGGGTTTTCGGGACGAAACAGCGGCTGCCGTTGGCTTCCAGTATTTGTACTTCCCGGTTATTCAATGCCTGTAAGCGCTGAACCAGTGCTGACTCATCCACCGTAAAATTATCTTCTGCGGGTTGCTCACAAGCTTGCTGTGCGGCGGCCATAATTGGCCGGTAGCCCGTGCAGCGACACAGATTGCCTGCCAGCGCTTGTTCAGCCTGCTGCCGATTCCAGCCCTGTGTATTTTTCTGCAAAGTGAACAGCGACATGACAAAGCCCGGCGTACAGTAGCCGCATTGCGAGCCGTGGCAATCCACCATCGCCTGCTGCACGCTGTGCAGTTCACGGCCCTGTTTCAAATCTTCCACGGTGATCAGCTGTTTGCCTTGCAGGCTGCTAACCAGCGTCAGGCAACTGTTGATGGCCTGATAGTGCATTCGCCCCGCCACCACTTTTCCCAGCGTCACCGTACAGGCACCGCAGTCACCTGATGCGCAGCCCTCTTTGGTTCCCCGCCGCTGTTGATGGCTACGCAGGTAGTTAAGCACGGTCAGATTCGGGTCTAAGGCCGTTTCGGTGACCAGCCGATTATTCAGCAGAAACTGGATCATACCGTTGCCTCTTCTCGATCGCGCTGCCACACCGGTTTGCCGCTGACCCAGGTTTGCGCAATGTTGCGGTCGTCTCCCAGCGTCATCATCACAAATAAGCGTTCCCAGATATCTTTGCTATTCCCGCTACGCAGCTTTTGCAGCGGCGAAACCGCCGGGTCGATCACCACGAAATCCGCTTCTTTGCCGGGATTGAAATTGCCAATTTTATCGTCGATATCCAGTGCATGCGCGCCGCCCAGCGTCGCGTGGTAAAAGGCTTCGCAGGCGCTGAGTTTGTACTGCTGTAACTGCCCAACCTTGTACGCTTCACCGAGGGTTTGCAGCATATTAAAGGTGGTGCCTGCGCCGACATCGGTGCCGATGCCCATGCGCACGCCCTGCTGCCAGCAGCGTTTAATATTGAACAGGCCACTGCCAAGAAACAGGTTCGACGTCGGACAAAATGCGATAGAGGAATCGGTGTCGTGCAGGCATTGCCACTCGTTCTCTTCCAGATGCAGGCAGTGTGCAAACACGCTGCGCTTTCCGGTGAGCTGATGGTGATGATAAACGTCGAGGTAACCGTCCCGCTCCGGGAACAGCGATTTGACCCACGTGATCTCCTGCTGATTTTCGCTCAGATGGGTGTGCAGCCAGGTATCCGGGAACTCGCTGCGCAGTTGACGGACTTTCTCCAGCAGTTCTGGCGAGGAGGTGGGCGCGAAACGTGGCGTCAAGGCATAGCTTAAACGCCCACGCTGGTGCCAGCGTTCAATCAGTTCACGCGTGTCCTGATAACTCTCATCCGGCGTTTCAGTCAGATACTCCGGTGCGTTGCGGTCCATCATCACCTTTCCGGCAATCAGACGCATATCCAGCTGTTGCGCGGCCTGGAATAGCGCATCGACCGATTGTTTATGCACCGTGCCAAACACCAGCGCCGTGGTGGTGCCATTGGATAACAGTTGCTGCAGGAAGAAGGCAGACATCTGTGCCGCGTGATCCGGGCAGTGATATTGGCCCTCAACCGGAAAAGTATATTGGTTTAGCCACTCCAGCAACTGTTCGCCAAATGCGCCAATCATCTCCGTTTGCGGATAGTGAATATGTGTATCCACAAAGCCCGGCACGATCAGCTTGCCGCGCAGGTCAATCACCGTGGCGGTATCAACACGCCCTTCTGCAATCTCCCAGCTTTCAAGTGACACCACCTTACCCTCGCGCAACGTCAGCAAGCCGTCTTCGAGGTAGCGCGCATGCGCAGCGATATCATCGGGCTGAGAAGCCAGTGCGGTGAAATCAAATAAGCTGGCGCGCAATAGCGTTTCAGAGGCGTAAGGCATAACGGTTCCTTGATAAGTAAAAGTGCAATGAGTTGCCTTCAAGGTTTATTGCAAACGCTATGCCAATGAGGAATTATAAAAATAGTTCTATCTATCAAAAACTTACCCACCACGCATTCAATTTCATGTCCCTTTGGAACCGCAATCGAATGCGCAATCGGTTGCTAAAATAAGCAACCGATTGCATGGGGATAAAAAGCGTGTCAGGTACGAGATGTCTGAGTAAATAAGCGTAATGACAATACGAACTGCGCGCCATTTAAGTGCAGCGCCGCACGCTTGTAGTGCACAGATTTTACTTCAGGAAGATTCCGGTGTGGCAGAGGAAGGATTTGGGTGTGCTAAGAAGCGCTGATAGTGAAAACAAATGAGAGGGAATACGATGAGACAGATGAAATAAGAGAATTAATACAGAAATGTTAAACATCATCATGGCATGCGGATGTATCAGCATAAGAAAAACCGCATAAAAATCATCTTATTAAAACTCAAAAAAGAAGATTATTGTCTGCTTTTCCTTGAATCCCGTTGATATTAATTGGGATTTATCTCTATTAAAACTAATATCAGCCTTCCAGGGAATATCATCACTTAAGAGCGACGTTTATGTTTAATCGCATGATATCAGGAGTGGCCAGTGCCATTCTGTTAACTGTATCACCCATAACGCACGCAGCCAGTTCATTACCCACGCCGACAAAAGCTGACTGGATCGCAAAAGAATTTAGCTTTAATAGCGGTGAAAAATTAAAAGATGTGCGCATTCACTACATTACTTTAGGGGATAAGAATAAACCAGCGGTATTATTACTGCACGGAACCAATCAACCTCTGAGTGCCTTACTGGCACCGGGATTTGCCGGGGAGTTATTTGGCCCGGGACAGGCGCTGGATGCCAGCAAGTATTTTATTATCATCCCGGAAGGCATTGGTTCAGGAAAATCATCCAAACCTTCTGATGGCTTGAGAATGGCCTTCCCGCATTACGATTACGACGATATGGTGACAGCACAATATCGGCTGATTAAAGAAGGTTTGGGCATTTCGCATTTACGCCTGGTGATGGGCTATTCCATGGGCGGGATGCAGACGTGGCTGTGGGGTGAAAAATATCCCGGCATGATGGATGCACTGGTCCCGATGGCGTCGCAGCCGAATGAGTTATCCGGACGCAACTGGATGCTTCGCCGCATGCTGATTGAATCGATCAAAGGCGATCCTGCCTGGGCTGAAGGCAACTATCAACAGCAACCCCCTACGCTTAAAACCGCCAATATCATGTTCAGCATTGCCACCACCGGCGGTACGCTCGCTTATCAACATAAAGCTCCGACGCGCGCGCTGGCAGACCAACTGGTGGATGCACGTCTTGCTGCGCCTGTCACCGCGGATGCCAACGATTTCATTTATATCTGGGGTTCGTCGGCAAATTATAATGCCATGCCTGGGTTGAACCGTATTACCGCACCAATGCTGATCATTAATTCAGCAGATGATGAACGTAATCCGGTTGAAACCGGCATTTTGCAGAGTGAATTGCCCAAGATAAAGAAAGCGGAGTTACTGCTCATTCCGGCCAGTGCTGAAACCAGCGGCCATGGCACTATGATGCAAGCGAAGTTTTATAATAAAAAACTGCAGACCTTCTTAGCCGAGACCGCTAAGCCTTAGTATTTGGGTTAAATCCGCCTGTTGACGGGAAGTCACACTCATGACTTCCCCTTTTAATAAAAAAATCATTGTTACTACGCCTTCATCTTTTTCAATTAAACGTTCTCAGGGAATAGTTATGTTTCATAGAATAAAGATCCGCACCGCCCTCAGCATCATGGTTTTTTCATTAACAGCATTATTGCTGTTCGTCGGTATTTTAGGGTTATTTGCCGTACAGTCTGGCAATAAATCCTTTGCCACCGTTGATACCGAAGTTTTGCCGGGCCTGGTGGCGCTCAATGAAAGCTCAGAACTTTTATTACGTGGACGACTGGATTTGCGTTTATATGAATCACTGGTGGGCAGTGGCGATGCCGAAAAAGCCAAAGTCGCGCTAGAGCGCGCCAGAGGTAAAATAGATAACGCCAGTGCGAAATGGCAGGAATATCTGAAATATCCACAATCCTCAGCAGAGAAGCCAATTGCGGCTGAAATGGCCACCACACGCGATGCGCTGATGAAAGAGTTTATCGATCCGGCTTTTGCCGCGCTCGAAGCAGGCAAACTGGATGAATACCGCCAGCGTGCAGGGAAATCAACGGCGTTATACGGTGCCTTTGATAAAGCCTCTAAAGCGCTGGTGGCCTTTAAAATTAAAAGTATTGATGTCGCATACAGTGACTCCAGCGATCGGGTTCAGCATATGGCGTTTACGCTGTACTTTTGTATCGCCTGTGCGCTGGTTTTGGCTGCGCTGGCCTGGTCGGTGATGACCAATCTTATCGTTAAGCCGCTCAATCATGTGATCAACGTGTTTGATCGCATCGCCGAAGGCGACTTACGTGCGCGCATCGACATCTCCGGTAAAAATGAAATTGCGCAACTGTTTGCCGCTGTCCAGCGTATGCGCGATGGCCTGGCGAACATGGTGTTGATGGTCCGCAGTGGCACCGATGCAATCGGCTCCGGCGTAGAAGAGATCGCCACCGGTAATATCGATCTTTCCAGCCGTACTGAGCAACAGGCGGCCTCGCTGGATGAGACGGCATCCAGTATGGAGCAGATTATGGCGACAGTGAAAAACAATGAGGACAACACGCGCAAAGCTAACGCATTGTCGCAGAAGGCTTCAGATTCTGCTTCGCGTGGTGCAACAGTGGTGTCTGAAGTGGTCACCACCATGAGTTCCATTGAGAAAAGCTCGGCAAAAATCGGCGACATCGTCGGTGTGATTGACGGCATTGCCTTCCAGACCAACCTGCTGGCCCTGAACGCTGCGGTAGAAGCCGCGCGCGCCGGTGAAGCGGGACGCGGTTTTGCGGTGGTCGCTTCGGAAGTTCGAGTGCTGGCTCAGCGCAGCGCCACCGCCGCGAAGGAAATTGGCCTGATGATCAATGACTCGCTCAGCAATATTGAGCAGGGTTCAGGACTGGTTAAAGATGCTGGCGTCACCATGAATGAAGTGATGCTCGATGTGAAAAAAGTGGTCGATATCATGGATGAAGTGATGCTGGCTTCCGGCGAACAGACGCGCGGCATCTCGCAGATCAATATCGCTATCCAGCAGATGGATGGTGTAACACAACAGAATGCCTCACTGGTGGCTGAAGTGGCTACCGCTGCCAGCTCACTGCAACAGCAGGTGGTGAATTTGCAGCAGTCGGTGACGCAGTTCCAGGTTGATGAGGACGCGATGCCATTGGCCACTGACCGTTATACCGACTCGCATCAGCTGTCCCTCGTCGCGTTAAGTTAAGCGGTATCAGCGAGTGCATTTGAGCGCTCGCTTCGTTAAGTAAAGTGTGCCCGTCTCTCTTTATCAGGACGACGGGCGCGCTGACTCCCTTCCCTTTTCAGTGCCTTAATACTCTTCCACCGCGCAATCGGTTCCCTACAGTTTTAGATGGGATTACCGATAACTGAATACGTATTCCGTATTTTCAGTGACGCAGGACGCATTCTGGAAAAAACAAACCTCTAATGTGATCCAGTTGGGTGGAAGGTCAAACATGTTTAAAACAATACGCTCGCGTTTAATCGCTATCAGCGTGGTCATCACGGCAGTATCCCTTATCGCACTTGCCACTTTTACCTACACCACCGTGCGTGGAAAGACACTTGAAAGCATTGATCAGCACATTGGCCAACTCTCCCGCGTTCATGCGGCGGAACTGGCTGGCTGGGCGGCAGAGAAACAACGTATCACCGGTTCGATCAAAACGGCTTTTGGTCGTCATGACGAAGCGGTCCCTTTTCTGCGTGCGGCTATCGAAGCTGGCGAGTTTGATGATGCCTATATCGTCTATCCTGAGCCTCATTCCCATGTGTTCGTCCACCCTATGCCAGCCACCTATGATGGCAGCCAGCGTCCGTGGTATCTGGAAACGGTAAAAGCTGGCCATCCGGTGTTGCTGGACCCCTATGTTGATGCCTCAACCGGCAAGCTGACCATTACTTTTGCTCAGCCGATTGTCGATAACGGAAAGACATTGGGTGTGATCGGCAGCGATCTGCACCTGGATACCGTCTCCAATACGGTGAATGCGATTCATCCACTGGAGAAGAGCTTTGCATTTTTGGTGGACAGCAGCGGTAAATTGATTGCCGCGCCGAAGTCAGACCTTATTCTCAAGCCGGTCACTGAGTTGTCACCTTCACTCGACCTCAAAGTCATCCAAAATCTGGCCAGTCAGGGCGGACATGCTGAACTGACTATCGGCGGTGAACAGCAGTTCGTTTATGCCTCTCCCGTCAAAGGGACGCCGTGGTCACTAGTGATTGCCGTTGATCGTGATGAAGTGACGGCATCTCTGACGACATTACAGCGGGAAAGCATCCTCATCACCCTGGTGAGTCTGATTATTACCGCGCTGATTGCCGGGCTGGTGTTTAACCAGCAGTTGCGTCGCCTCGCCATTTTACGCGATGCACTGGAAGACGTTGCCTCCGGGGAAGGTGATTTGACCCGCCGTCTGGATGTTCGTGGCGGTGATGAGCTGGCGCAGATATCAGCGGCGTTCAACCGTTTTGTTGGAAAACTTTCGGACGTGCTGCTGCGCGTGCGTGAAGGTGCCAACAACATCGCGCTTGCTTCCAGTGAAATCAGTGGAGGCAACAATGATCTGGCCTCTCGTACCGATGAACAGGCAGCAAGCCTGGAGGAAACGGCCGCCACGTTAGAAGAGCTGACGTCAACGCTGAGCAATACCGCCAGTAATACTGAGCAGGCGCGCCAGTTTGTCAGTGGCGTGGCCTCCGCGGTCAGAGACAACGGTGCCGTAATGAACGATGTTTCGACACGCATACAGGAAATCTCGAACGATTCGCAGAAAATGTCCGAAATTATTAAGGTGATTGACGGCATTGCTTTCCAGACCAATATTTTGGCACTGAATGCCGCTGTTGAGGCTGCGCGAGCGGGAGAATCAGGAAGAGGCTTCGCGGTGGTTGCCAGCGAAGTGCGTAGTCTGGCGCAGCGCAGCGCGGGTGCCGCGCGCGAGATCAAAACACTGATTGATGACACGGTTGCACGCGTGACGTCAGGCAGGGAGCTGGTTGTGAAAGCCGATCAGGGAATGACCAGTATTGTGTCTGATATCCACAATATGACGCAGCTGATTGAAGAAATTGCCCATGCCAGCCGCGAACAAAGCGATGGAATTGGTCAAATCAATATCGCGATGGGGCAAATTGACACTACGACGCAGCAGAATGCGGCGTTGGTTGAAGAGTCCGCCAGTGCAGCCCAGTCCATGTCCGAGCAGGCCGCCGTAATGGCAGAACTGGTCAGCACCTTTAAATTGATGGAGAGCGCTGATGCCATGACACCGAAATCAGAAAGTCACGTCAAAAAGCCGGTTCTCTCTCCGCTAAAATCGCGTACAGCGCTGGCTACAGCGGGAAGCTCCCCGGAGGATAACTGGAGTTCTTTCTGATTCACTGAGCCAAAACACGCGCCTGGTATCATGGTGATAAACCGCGATGCCAGGTTCGCTTTCATTCGCAACGCTGAGCAAACAGCAGGCCGAATCCGGTTATGAATTGAATACCTCTCACCGCCAGCCAGATAGCACACGTCAGGCTCGGTGAGTCATAAAAGCAGCAGCATGTCTTGAATCAACCAAAGCATGCAACCTGTTAGCATGAATTGACCCATGTTACGCAGCGCTGTGCCCGTGCCTCCGCCCTCCTCAAAGCCAGATTGTTGCGCATGTTAAATTCCCTCCACAGCGGCTAATCCCACATTTATCGCAACGCACAAAGACCATGAGCCTGCATAGATGGTTTATGATGTATACGGTTTATGGATTGGAGAGCTGATTACAGCCGGGTAAATTTGCTCAACCAGGCACTCACAAAATGATCTCGCTTCCCCCGCCCATAATTCGTAGAGTTTCATTGTTGGTTTTTAAATTTAAAATCAATTGGTTAACATTGACGTACAATTGTTTAAGGAACAGTGAGATGATTATTTTTGTCACTGGCGCCACCGCCGGTTTTGGTGAAAGCATCACCCGTCGCTTCATCGCTAATGGTCATAAAGTGATTGCCAGCGGACGCCGCGCAGAGCGTCTGAAAGAGCTGAAAGATGAGTTGGGTGACAACCTTTATACCGTTCAGTTGGATGTGCGTAATCGCGCCGCTATCGATGAAGCTATCGCTGCGCTGCCCGCAGAGTGGCGTGAAATCGACGTGCTGGTGAATAATGCCGGTCTGGCATTAGGGATCGAGCCCGCGCACAAAGCCAATATTGAAGACTGGGAAAACATGATCGACACCAATAATAAAGGTTTGGTGTACATGACGCGTGCCGTGCTGCCCGCCATGGTGGAGCGCAATGTCGGTCACATCGTAAACATCGGCTCCATCGCGGGCAGCTGGCCTTATCAGGGCGGCAACGTATATGGCGCGACCAAAGCATTCGTACGCCAGTTCAGCCTCAATCTGCGTACCGATTTGCACGGTACCGCGCTGCGCGTCACCGATATCGAGCCGGGCTTAGTGGGTGGCACCGAGTTTTCTAATGTGCGCTTCAAAGGCGATGATGGGCGTGCGGATGCCGTTTACGAAGGCACCACCGCGCTGACAGCGGAAGATGTCACTGAAGCGGTGTATTGGGTCACGACACTGCCTAAACACGTCAATATCAATACGCTGGAAATCATGCCGGTCTCCCAGACGCTTGCGGGTCTGAAAGTGCATAAAGGCTGAATATTGTCACGGGCGCACAGGTTGCGCCCATCGCTTACGCCCGGCCCCAACCGGCGACAATAATCAACATGCCGCTAAACGCTACAAGCGCGCCAATCCAATCCCATGTACTGAGCTTGACGCCATCCACCACGCGCAGCCAAATCAGCGCCGTCACCACATAGACACCCCCGTAAGCCGCGAACACACGACCGCTCGCTGCCGGATGCAGCGTCAGCAACCAGACAAACAACGCCAGACTCGCCGCTGCAGGCAGTAAAAGCCACGCGGTCATTCCCTTCTTCAGCCACAGCCACGGCAGAAAACAGCCGACAATTTCGGCAATCGCAGTCAAAAAAAACAGTAAAGTGGTTTTCACCAGCATAGAAAATCTCTCTCTCGCCTAAACAAAAGGCTCACCGCTGGTGAGCAAAGTTGCAGCGATGATATACTAGCCCTCATGGTTGTGACAGCCGGGTTTCTGGCTGTGCTGGTGTTAACTAAAGGAAATCACAATGAAAAACCTGTTTTCTCTCCTGCTGACTGTGACGTTAACCTGCGGCGCGCTGCTGACTGCACCGCTGGCATCGGCCCAAACTGACCGCCTGATCATTGAGAACGGCAACAGTGCTTCCAGCAACGAAGCCGCGCGTCAAAGCAAAGAACAATGGAACGACACGAAGAATCTGCGCAATAAGGTCAACACGCGCGTCGAGAAAGAGTTCGATAAAACCGATAAAGCTTTCGACACCCGTGATAGCTGCGAGAAGAGCTATAACGTCAATGCGTATTGGGAACCGAACACTCTGCGCTGCCTTGATCGTCGTACCGGCCGTACGGTCGCACCTTAATTCTATGTTGCTGCTATAGTTTTCTAGGGAATTCAGAACCAAGGAGAGTGTGATGAAAAAACGTAATGCAGTGATGTTGATGGCAATGCTGGCGTTGCCGATGCTGGCGCAGGCTTCCTGTGAAACCGTTAAAGCGGATATCAGTAAGAAGATCGTCAGTAACGGCGTGGCCGAATCGGACTTTACGCTGGATATCGTGCCTAACGATCAGGCCGATCAAGCGGGCGGCCAGGTAGTGGGTCACTGCGAAAATGACAGCCAGAAAATCGTGTATAAGAAAAACGGCCGAGACAGTGAAAGCAATGTCCCGGCTAGCGCAGGCAGTTCACAGGATGCTCCCGCGCAGTAATACTGAAAGGGCGGCTGATGGCCGCCCTTTTCTATTCCGCCTCTGGCCGCTGACGCGGCATCAACCACGCAATCCACAACGTTAGCATCGCAATCACTAACGCCACCACAAACACCCAATGCAGCGAAGCAGCAATCTGCCCGGTCCACTGATGCAACGTCGCTTCGGACAGTGACTGACGGCTTTCATGTGACATGATTTGCTGCATCGGATCACTGGCCTGTGGCAGACGCTGCGCAAGATTGAAGTTCAGTACCGCGCCCATCAGCGCAGTACCAATCGCTGAACCCAGCATGCGGCTAAACATAATTGACGCGGTGCAAATGCCACGAATGTCGTAGTGCGCATGGTTTTGCACCGACACCAGGAAGGTGGTGCTGGTCATGCCCATGCCCGTGCCAATGACAAAAGCAGTCAGCCCGGCTTGCATGATTGAACTGTCGGTACGCAATAGCAGCAGTAGCGCGCTACCCGCAATCAATAATAAGGCTCCCAGCTGCGCGGTAAAGCGATAGGACGTGACTAACATCAATCGACCACTCAGCGTGCTGGCTAACGGCCAGCCAATCGACATCATCGCCAACGCACTCCCCGCCTGCAGCGGTGTACCGCCAGTAATACCCTGAATCCAGGTTGGCAGAAACGCGCTGATGCCCATCATGGTGGCACCAATGATCAGATTACCGGCATTGCCTGCCAGAATTAACCGGCTGCGCCAGATGGCGAGAGGAAATAGTGGTGCTTCAGCACGCTGTTCATGCTGTTTTAATTGCCAGCCCGCCAGCAGTGCCAATAACAGGAATGCCAGTAACCAGTAACCAAGGGCATCCGCCTGCAACAGCGCCACTAACAGCGCCGTAACGCAAATCATCAGCCAGCAGCTGCCGGTAAGATTCAGCGTTGCCCCTTTGTGATGTTCACGCGCCGGTAAGAAACGCGCTAACAGCAGCATGGAAAACAGGCCAATCGGCACGTTAACCCAGAAAATCACCGACCAGCTAAAATGCTGTACCAGCCAGGCACCACTCAGCGGCCCAATAATAGCCGCGACACCCCAGACGCTGGAGAGCCAGCCTTGCACGTGGGCACGTTCGCGCGGGGAGTAGATGTCGGCCACAATGGTGCTGGTGAGCGGCATAATCGCGCCTGCACCCAGGCCCTGAAACGCGCGAAACAGAATTAACCACGTCATGGTATGCGCAAAACCGCACAATACCGAGCCGATTAGGAACAGCGAAACGCCAATGAAAAAGAGTCGTTTACGCCCCCACATATCAGCAAGCCGACCATACAGTGGCACGCTCACGGCCTGAGTCAGCAAATAGATAGAGAAGACCCAGCCAAACTGCGAGAAACCGCCGAGTTCAGCAATAATGGTCGGCATCGCGGTCGCCACAATGGTGACTTCAATCGCGGCCATAAACATGGCGAGCATGCAGGCGATAAGGATCCAGTGGCGATGTTCCGTGTTCAATTCTGCAGTTTCAGTCATACGTCTCCCTTTTTTCTCTCAAGGCTAGCTGATTTTCCATCAGACGAGTTTCCTCTGCGTGCGCCCGAAATGTGACAACGTCACTCAATTCGAAGAATTTTTTTACTGTCAGATGATGCCTTATTTCATGCGGGTTAAGAAGGTTTTACCCGCCCTTCTATCTGTCTGATTTTGCCGTAAAAACTGGCGCAATACGCTTAGCATTGCTATAGCTTTTAACAGCACTTTCCAGTTATTCACTGGAAAAGCACTATCTAACAGTCATTTTATCTGCAATTTATTAGCGTGAAGGATTTTCGTATGTGGTTTGTTCTCCACTACGTCCTCAACCGTGAAATGACATAACAAGATCGAACAATTTGTCGAATCAGGGAGACTCTCGCATGCAAAATGCATCGCTCGTTAGTAGAGCCGGGCTGGCACTACTGGCCATCGTCGCGGTGATTGCCCTGCTGGTTTGGGGAATCGGGTTGAATACGCTGCGCGACCGGCAAGAGGACTTAATTTATCTGGGTCAGCAGCATCTGTTTTTAGTGTTTTGGTCGATGTTTTTCGCCCTGCTGATTGGCATTCCGAGCGGGGTTTTGCTCAGCCGCCCGTTTGCTCGTCGCTGGGCTGAATATGTGATGCAGATCTTTAACGTCGGGAATACCTTGCCGCCGCTGGCTGTTCTCGCACTGGCCATGGTCATTGTCGGGATTGGCGATCGGCCTGCGTTAATCGCCCTGTTCCTCGCCTCATTGTTACCTATCGTGCGTAATACCTATTCCGGATTAAGCGCCGTACCGCCGTCACTGATTGAAGCTGCCAACGGCATCGGCATGACCAAATTCCAGCGTTTACGTCAGGTAGAAATTCCCAATGCCTTGCCAGTGATTCTGGCGGGTGTGCGCATTGCGACCGCCATCAATGTCGGTACGGCACCGCTGGCCTTCCTGATTGGTGCCAGCAGTTTTGGCGAACTGATTTTCCCCGGCATTTACCTCAATGACTTCCCTACGTTGATCCTCGGCGCCGTGGCCACCGCCCTGTTTGCGTTGATCCTCGATTTGCTGCTGGCAGCATTGGGTCGTTTCCTCAGCCCGCACTCTGCGGCTTAACACAAGGAGCTAAGTGATGGGTAAAACGCATAACTTAACGCGCTGGGTGAAACACACCGCGCTGGCACTGGCCGCCACACTGGCCATCAGCCAATCCGCCGCGGCGGCAACACCGATTGTGATGGCAACCAAGAGCTTTACCGAACAGCATATTTTATCTGCCATGACCGTGCTCTGGCTGCAAAAGAAAGGTTTTCAGGTAGTCCCTAAGACCAATATCGCCACCACGATTGGTCGTAATGCGATGATCAACAAGCAAATCGACATGACCTGGGAGTACACCGGTACCTCGCTGATCATCTTTAACCACATCAACAAACCGATGTCATCTGAAGAGGCTTATAAAACCGTTAAACAACTCGATGCCAAACTGGGCTTGGTGTGGCTCGATCCCGCGCCAATGAACAACACTTATGCATTTGCCATGCAGCGTGCACGCGCCGATAAAGAAGGCATCAGCACCATGTCACAGCTGGTTGCCAAACTGGAACAGGTGCGCAAAACCGACCCCGACCACAACTGGAAACTCGGGCTCGACTTAGAGTTCTCCGGCCGTTCCGATGGCCTGAAGCCGTTGCAGAAAGCCTACGACATGCCGCTAGATCGCCCGCAGATTCGCCAGATGGACCCGGGATTGGTGTACAACGCGGTACGTGATGGTTTTGTCGATGCGGGCTTGATTTATACCACCGATGGCCGAGTAAAAGGCTTTGAACTCAAGGTGCTGGAAGATGATAAGCATTTCTTCCCGAGTTACAACGTCACGCCAGTCGTACGTCAGGATGTGTTGAAAAGCCATCCGGGACTGGATGCGGCCCTCAATCAACTCTCACCGCTGATCACCGACGAAGCGATCACCGAGATGAACAAACGTGTTGATATCGATCATCAGTCACCGCAGCAGGTGGCGCGTGATTTCCTGCAATCGAAAAACATGCTGTAAGGAGGTGTCATGGAGACTTTGCATTACATCATGAGTAACTGGCACACCCTGATGGCCTTAACCTGGCAGCATACCTGGCTGGTGCTGGTGGCAGTGGGATTCGCCATCATTGTTGGCGTGCCACTGGGCATTTTGATTGTGCGCTTTAAATGGCTCGCGACGCCGGTGCTCGGTATCGCCACCATCGTACTGACGATTCCAACCATCGCGCTGTTTGGTCTGATGATTCCGCTGTTTTCCATGATCGGTCAGGGTATTGGTGCATTGCCTGCTATCTGCGCGGTGTTCCTTTACTCCCTGCTGCCGATTGTGCGTAACACCCATACCGCACTGGAAAACCTGTCGCCAGGGCTGCGTGAAGCCGGTCGCGGCATAGGCATGACTTTCTGGCAGCGCCTGCGCTGGGTCGAAATTCCAATGGCGCTGCCAGTGATCTTCGGCGGTATCCGCACTGCGGTGGTCATGAACGTTGGCGTGATGGCGATTGCCGCAGTCATCGGCGCAGGTGGATTGGGTTTACAGCTGCTGGATGGTATCAGCGGCAGTGATGTGCGCATGCTGATTGCCGGTGCACTAATGATTTGTTTATTAGCGATTGTGCTTGATTGGCTACTGCACCGTTTGCAGTCGGCGCTGACTCCTAAGGGGATTCGATAATGATAAAACTGGAAAACCTGACGAAAACCTTTACACAAAAAAACGGCACCGCCTTTAACGCCGTAGATAACGTCAGCCTGGAAGTCCCTGCCGGAGAGATGTGCGTGCTGCTCGGCCCCTCCGGCTGTGGCAAGACCACCACGCTGAAAATGATCAACCGTCTGATCCCAGCCAGCAGCGGAAAAATTTTGATCAACGGTGAAGACACCAGCGGACAAGATACCGTGACGCTGCGCCGCAATATCGGCTACGTGATTCAGCAGATTGGTCTGTTCCCTAACATGACCATTGAAGAGAACATTACCGTAGTGCCGCGCATGCTGGGCTGGGATAAAAAGCGCTGCCGCGAACGTGCTACCGAGTTGATGAGCATGGTGGCGCTCGATCCCAGCAAATTCCTGCATCGCTATCCACGAGAAATGTCAGGTGGTCAGCAGCAGCGTATCGGCGTGATCCGCGCGCTGGCGGCTGATCCACCAGTACTGCTGATGGACGAACCTTTTGGCGCTGTCGACCCAATCAACCGTGAAGTGATTCAGAATGAGTTTCTCGAAATGCAGCGCCAGTTGAAGAAAACCGTAATGCTGGTAAGCCATGACATCGATGAAGCACTCAAACTGGGTGACCGCATCGCGGTGTTTGGACAGGGCAAAATCGTACAGTGCGCCAGTCCCGATGAGCTGTTGGCAAAACCCGCCAATGATTTTGTTGGATCATTTGTTGGCCAGGACCGTACGCTGAAACGCCTGCTGCTGGTGCAGGCGGGCGACGTCACCGATCAGCAGCCAACCATCACCGTGCAGCGCAGCACGCCGTTGCAGGAGGCGTTCGCCACCATGGATGACAACGACATGCGATCCGTCACCGTGGTAGATAATGATGGCAAGCCGCTGGGCTTTGTGAAACGTCGCGAAGCGCGTAATGCCGCCGGACGCTGCGAGGAGATGCTGCATACCTTTAAAGTGACGGGTAAGGCCGAAGAAAATCTGCGCGTGGTGCTTTCCAAGCTGTATGAACACAACACCGTCTGGATGCCGATCGTCGATGAGGAAGGACGCTACAGCGGTGAGATTTCGCAAGACTATATCGCGGACTATCTCAGCTCGGGACGTACGCGCCGCAGACTGAATCCTTAACCAATCGCACAATGGCTGAATCTTAAGGCCCTGTGCACGACAACCTGCATTCAGACAAGCAGCGCGATGGCTTAATCCTGGAGCAAATCGCACAATAGCCTGACTTCAGACAAACCGCACGACAGCTAAAACGTTGGAAGAGGCGGCAGAGGAGTAAAGCGTCCTGCGCCAGGGATGGCGCGGGCCGAGCCCCAGGGATGGTTTATGGCGTCTTTACGATCTGCCGCCTCTTCCGACGTACGC
>Ga0157363_1000242_pt1 | contig 42766 bp, 37 predicted proteins | sample AttsexASBM1_FD_111477 | JGI IMG/M metagenome (GOLD analysis project Ga0157363, IMG submission 111477) | Fungus gardens microbial communities from leaf cutter ant in Ribeirão Preto, State of São Paulo, Brazil - Atta sexdens ASBM1 | ecosystem: Host-associated > Fungi > Mycelium > Unclassified ... | reverse complement strand
ATACCAGGCATATTCATGTCCATCAGGATCACATCTACCGTATTCTGCCTGCACCACTTAATGGCATCCTCTCCGCAACACGCCTCACCGCTAACCACCATGGTAGTAACATCTTCCAGTATACGACGTACACCGGCCCGGACTAAATCGTGGTCATCAACAAGGAGGATACTGATCAAAAGGATGTACTCCAAAAGGCACACAGAGGAAATTTTGGCAGAGCCAGCCACGAACAGTTTTACATAATCGCCCTGGCAGATCCTTTATAAGCGACCATTATTTGACGACAATCAATTTTTGATTATAGCATAATTAATGGCTTTCACTGTTTCTCCAGACAAAATCAAGCTGTGTTAAGGCCCATAAATCAGAGCTATTTTCTTTTATTAGCATCACATACCACATTTATCACCAGCGAAGGTGTCATATCCCCTAAAATGCTAATGTCAACATTTTGATTCTGTTATATTATCCGCAATTATGGCGAGCTTTCGCTGATTAACGGAGTCTGAAGTAATGAACCATGTAGAATTTCCAACTGAAAAAAATCCTGAATCGCTGGCCAGGGAAGTGACCTGTCTGAAAATGATGATCACCTGTATTTTACAGTCCATGAGCCAGGTGGATGCAGGTAAAGCCATCCTGAATATGGAGCGTTATCTGAGTTCCCTGGAAAATACAGCTGATTCAGAAGTGTTTATTTCAACCCTGAAACAAATAAAAGCCGGATATCTTCAGTAGTACAGTAATATCCTGTCTCTGTCTGAGGCAGGAACCCTCCACGGTGACCACCTTTACTTATTATTTTAGCTTTCAATGTCCCCCGCTGCGATACAACCTTACATGGCTCACCATATTGCGAACGAAAAAACATCAGTCAGCCACAGATGTAACGCTTGTTATTTCTCACGTTATAGAGAGTGTGATAAAAGGTGACTCCTGCAAACATTGAACTGATTTACTCGTCACTGCCACAATCAACTCCGGGCAGAAAACAATAAAAACAGCCAGCAGAGCTGACACAATCATCACAGGAAATGAAGGAATGACACACCAACCTCAGCAAAATGTGCCCGATCAGGACACACCAAAGCTACGGCGGAACTTAAATAACCGTCACATTCAGTTGATAGCAATTGGCGGAGCCATCGGAACCGGATTATTCATGGGTTCAGGTAAAACCATCAGCCTTGCCGGACCGTCGATCATTTTTGTTTATATGCTGATTGGCTTTATGCTGTTTTTTGTCATGAGAGCAATGGGTGAGTTACTACTGTCTAATCTTGAGTATAAATCATTCAGTGATTTTGCCGCTGATCTGCTTGGCCCCTGGGCCGGATATTTTACCGGCTGGACTTACTGGTTCTGTTGGGTAGTCACGGGTATTGCTGATATCGTTGCTATCACCTCTTATTTACAGTTCTGGATGCCCGGATTCTCGGTCTGGATGAGTGCAATTCTCTGTATTGCTATCTTCCTGGTGCTGAATATCGCGACTGTAAAAATGTTTGGTGAGATGGAATTCTGGTTCGCAATTATTAAGATCGTGGCCATTATTGCTTTGATTGCCATTGGTATTGTTTTGGTTTGTATCCACTATGGCCCTGTCGACGGACCGCATGCTGCACTCAGTAATATCTGGACCCATGGCGGTTTCTTCCCGAAGGGACTTAGTGGCTTCTTTGCCGGATTCCAGATTGCAGTGTTTGCGTTTGTGGGTATAGAACTGGTCGGTACAACCGCCGCTGAGACCCGTGATCCGAAGAAAGTCCTGCCACGGGCCATTAATGCCATTCCACTACGTATTATTATGTTTTACGTCTTTTCACTGCTGGTTATTATGGCCGTTACTCCGTGGGACCAGGTCGTTCCCTCGCGCAGCCCGTTTGTAGAGATGTTTGTGTTGATTGGCTTACCTGCGGCTGCCGGTATTATCAATTTTGTCGTTCTGACGTCTGCAGCCTCTTCTGCTAACAGTGGTATTTTCTCTACCAGCCGGATGCTGTTCGGCCTGGCAGAGCAAGGTGTCGCTCACAGCCGCTTCGCCCGGCTATCCGGCCGCTCGGTCCCGGTAAGTGGATTACTTTTTTCCTGCTTCTGCTTACTTGTGGGGGTTGCATTGATTTATCTAATCCCAAATGTTATGACGGTATTTACGCTGGTTACCACCGTATCGGCGATTCTGTTTATGTTCGTCTGGTCTATTATTTTATGCAGCTATCTGGTTTACCGCCGTCAACGCCCTGAACTGCATCAGGCCTCAGTGTTCAAAATGCCTGCGGGCAAACTGATGTGCTGGGTGTGCCTGCTCTTTTTCGCCTTTATCCTGGTGTTATTAACCCTCCAGCCGGATACCCGTCAGGCACTAATGGTCACGCCGCTCTGGTTCATCGTGCTGGCTATTGGCTGGCAGGTACAGAAACGTAAGATCTCATAAACCGACCCGCCGGGTAATACAGTGCAGTCATGGCAGTTGTGTTGCCCGGCATCCCTGGTCTCAGAAATCCGTTAATGTCGTTCCCGACGGATTTCTGGCCGCCGAAATCCCGGTCAACGACCAGAACCACCACCTAAATGAACCTATTGCTGGCAGGGAGATCGTGTGGCTAATGAGACATTCATTGGTTCATGATGACGAATAGACTCCTGCATACATAAAAAAAATCCCCGCATAACGCGGGGATTTTTTTCCAGTCAATGATCACTGTGCCACAAGAGTAACCGGAGAGTTATTTTGCATCACCGCCCTTTCCACCACCCGAACTATGGCCAGCGGAGGAGTGGCTGGCGCCGGATGAAGGGGATTTACTGGCAGCTTCATTTTTCGCCGGAGCGGCAGCGGCAGGCGATTTTGTCTGACTATTAGCCTCAGCAGGCGCTGTTGTGGCCGGGGTTGATGTGGACGTGCTCTCAGAAACCGGAGGAGTTGCCGGAGCTGCCGGAGTGGCAGCGGTTTCAGCCGGCGCCATATGAGGTTGCATCGACGTACCCTGCAACGCCGTATTCAGAACTTTACTGAAATCATCCCATGAACAGTAACCATTACTGTCCGCAGGGCAACCTTCCAGTTGCAATGTCACTCGCTGTGGCGGATTCGCCAGGCTAAGTGTCGACGCCTCATGTAACTGCTGAGTGCTTTGGTAGACATATTCCATTTTCAGCAGATCTTTATTGGTTTTCTTATCATGCCAACGTTCGAATACCAGCTGACCACCAATAGGCGTCTGCTCATACTGACCAGGTAACTGATAAGGTTTCACCTTCAGCGCTGCCAGTACTGAAGCAATATTTGAATCATGACCCACCATAAATGTGAATGCCGGGGCACTGGCTTTATCCTGATCAATCAGTTGGCTGCGGACATAATCAACCAGTGGCGCCGCAACGTCACGCGCGACCTGGGGGGTGGTAAACAGGATATTCTGGTAGCTGTTTTTGATTTCTGATAATGCTTTCCACTGCTCAGGGGTTTTGATTTGTCCCCAGGCAACCTGGTCGGCCGGAAAACCCTGGTAATACTGTAAGGTAAAAGCATCTACCAACGCATTACCGATCTTCAGCGGGCCTTCAACCGCGGGTTCTTTTCCTTTGTCCAGGCTGAAAGAATCTGACTGACTTCCCAGACTACATTTTTCTTTACCTTTACATAACGGTGATGCTGAAAAATCAACCACTTTACTCAGCTGGCTATAGGCAGCCTGTAATTGTTGTTGCTGCTGTTTGTCTGCGGCCGAGATCTCCTGAAGCGCTGATTTTTTGAATTCGGCACTATCATTGGCAATCACAGGATTGAATACAGGATCCATGGTGCCCATAGCATCCTGATGGGTGACTGCAACATCACACCCCGGAAAAGCACCGCTCACAAAAAATTGTGCAGTTGCCACAGTACGTTGCAGGCTGTTGGCATAAACAAAGACAGAATTTGAGGCCGGACACTGATTTTTATCCACCAGCCCCTGCTGCGCCAGCCAGTCGCGGGTATATTTCCCCATGTACGCCTCAAGGACTCCACCACGCGTGGTTAGTTCACCACCAGCGACATCCCACTGGGGCCATTTCTTATTGGTAGACTGTTCGAGGAGACTGCCACCATTCGCCAGGGGAGCCCGCAGATTATGACGGCTAAGCATTAACACCTGTTCCAGCTGCATACTGTTATCTGCCGCAAACGTTTGCAAGCTCACAGGTAGTGCTGCAAGTACAGCGAGTGTACACAAGCTCAATTTCTTAATCATTGTCACTGTTCCATGAATTCTGAGGGGCCCGAGAAAAATTGTCTCTGACATTGTCTATCCGGATGAATACCGCGTTGGCCACTGTTTTCTCCTTGTCAGTTAATGATGTCAGAGCAAAAGTTTACGTCACTATATCAAACTTAGTTCACTACGTAAGAGGGAATAGAGTCCGTGTGCTGATGAAAGTTCCCGGGGAAATGAAAAGTGGAATACAACCAGACCACAGGCAAAAAAAAAACCAGCCATCAGGCTGGTCTTTCTTAAATATGGCGGAGGAGGAGAGATTCGAACTCTCGGATGGTTGCCCATCGGCGGTTTTCAAGACCGCTGCCTTCAGCCGCTCGGCCACCCCTCCGTAAGGGTCAGAACAAACAATCAGCTGTTCTGTAAAGCAAAAATACAGAGTATAAATGATGGCGGAGGAGGAGAGATTCGAACTCTCGGATGGTTGCCCATCGGCGGTTTTCAAGACCGCTGCCTTCAGCCGCTCGGCCACCCCTCCGCAATGAGGCGCACTATAAACATCCCCCCGAACATTGTAAAGCCCTGAATGTTCCATTTGCCTGAAAAACAGCCAAATTATCATTGAATGCTGTGAAAAACAGCAGATTGCCGGTTTATGGAACAATTTTCCACGTAAAGATGGGTAAAACGACTTCATCCCTGGTTCGGCAGTGCGTATTCTGCGGTGATTACAATAACCATTTTGAATAGTTAAGGAGTCTGTAATGGACAGAATTCTTGCCCCTGGTAGAAGTAACAGTTTACTCAGTACCCATAAGGTATTGCGTAATACCTATTTTTTACTGGGGATGACACTGGCCTTCTCCGCAGTCACTGCTACCGCGAGTACTATGCTGGCACTACCGGCCCCGGGACTGATTCTCATGCTTGTGGGATTCTACGGTCTGATGTTTCTGACTTACCGTTTGGCTGATAGCCCTGCAGGTATTCTGGCCGCATTTGCCTTTACCGGGTTCCTGGGATATTGCCTTGGCCCGATACTCAGTAGCTACCTGGCCGCAGGAATGGGTGATGTGATAGCGCTGGCCCTGGGCGGGACTGCATTAGTATTTTTCTGCTGCTCAGCCTATGTGCTCACTACACGTAAAGATATGTCATTCCTGGGTGGGATGATGATGGCAGGCTTCGTCGTATTGTTGGTGGGTATGGTCGCTAATATCTTCCTGCATTTACCCGCATTACAAATGGCCCTGAGTGCCCTGTTTATTCTGTTTTCTGCCGGTGCCATCCTGTGGGAAACCAGTAATATTATTCATGGTGGTGAAACTAATTATATTCGTGCTACCGTCAGCCTTTATGTCTCTCTGTACAATATCTTTGTCAGTCTGCTGAGTCTGTTAGGTTTTTCACGCAGCAACTGATAAACCGGCTTTCTCCCATAAAATACCCGCTCCTGCGGGTATTTTTTCGTCCTTCACAGTTTGCTACACTGCTGCACGGTAACTGAAGAGGACATATTGTGAAGTTTGCAGGACATGACATTGAGACAGATACAGAAGGTTATCTGAAATCTCCGGCTGACTGGTCAGAAGCACTGGCGGAAGAGATAGCGGCTGGCGAAGGCATTACCCTGACAGAAGCCCACTGGCAGGTCGTCAATTTCGTGCGGGAATTCTATCTGGAATTTAATACCTCCCCGGCCATCCGTATGCTGGTGAAAGCAATGGCTAAAAAATTCGGCGAAGATAAAGGCAACAGTCGTTATCTGTTTCGCTTGTTCCCTGAAGGACCAGCAAAGCAGGTGACCAAAATTGCCGGATTACCTAAACCAGCAAAATGCCTCTAACCCCCTCTGTCGTCAGCCAGTACTGAATCCTTTAACTCCGCCATCAGATGTCAGAGACTGCACATCTACACTATCTACTCTGGCAGAGGGTGGCCCGCCGGCAGTGATCCATGCCAGTACGGTTTCAACCGCAGCGCGTTCGCCGGACAGCAGAATTTCAACACTGCCATCACTGAGATTATTAGCATAACCATCAATACCGTGATTTAACGCCTGACGCCGGGTGCTGTCACGGAAAAATACCCCCTGTACCCGACCGGTCACCCGGACCTTACAGATCGAATGCATTCTGTTCCCCTTGCTGTTGATTAGTTTGCAATTTGGCGATATACGCTTAACAATACCGCCTTTATTCTTTGCTACCTGTATATTATGACTGCCAGATTAATTCTTTCCAGGGGACGTGAAAAATCCCTGCTACGCCGCCATCCATGGATTTTTTCCGGTGCAATCAGCCGCATTGAAGGTTCGGCGAACTCCGGGGAAACAGTGGATATTTGTGACCATAAAGGTAGCTGGCTGGCACGTGCGGCATACTCTCCTCAATCGCAAATTCGCGCCAGGGTCTGGAGCTGGCAGCCAGAAGAAACGATTGATATCGCCTTTTTTGAACAACGACTTAACAAAGCGAGAAAATGGCGTGAATGGCTGGCTAAAACCGATAATCTTGATAGTTATCGCCTGATTGCCGGCGAATCCGATGGCCTTCCTGGTGTGACTATTGATAAGTTTTCCGGCTACCTGGTGGTACAGCTGTTATCAGCAGGGGCTGAATACCAGCGCCCTGCCATCATTACTGCACTTCAAAATTGCTTTCCAGAATGCTCTGTTTATGATCGTTCCGATGTTTCGGTCCGCAAAAAAGAGGGACTGCCACTCACCCACGGCGTGATCTGCGGACAGCAACCTCCTGCATTGCTACCAATTACCGAACATGGCATGAAACTGCTGGTCGATATTCGGGAAGGACATAAGACCGGTTATTATCTTGACCAACGGGACAGCCGTTATGCCTTGCGCCGTTACTGTAAAGATGCCCGGGTGTTGAACTGCTTTTCTTATACCGGCGGATTTGCCGTTTCAGCGTTAATTGGTAATTGCCGTGAGGTCCTTAGTGTAGATACCTCAGAATCCGCACTCGATGTGGCCAGGCAGAACGTCGAGCTTAACCAGTTACCACTAGAAAAAGCCCAATTTATCCGTGATGATGTGTTTAAGTTGCTTCGCCGTTTCCGGGACAGCGGTGAAAAATTCGATGTTATCGTCATGGATCCACCTAAATTTGTCGAAAATAAAAATCAGCTGGCGGGTGCCTGTCGTGGTTATAAAGATATCAACATGCTGGCTATGCAGTTACTGAATCCGGGTGGGATATTACTGACCTTTTCCTGCTCCGGGCTGATGACGGTTGATCTTTTCCAGAAAGTCATCGCAGATGCTGCGCTGGATGCAGGAAAGAATGTTCAGTTTGTCGATCAGTTGCGTCAGGCCGCCGATCATCCGGTTATTTCATCCTATCCTGAAGGTCTGTATCTGAAAGGATTTGTTTGTTACGTAGAATAGCTTGAAAAAAAGTGACTCAGCCCTTATATCTTTGGAAAGTTCGCTTCCGGAGGTATTTATGATTAGTAGCAAATTTGGCATTGGCCAGCAGGTTCGGCACAAACTCTCCGGAACTCTCGGAGTGGTTGTTGATGTAGATGCTGAGTTTTCACTGGATATGCCGGTTCCTGAAGAACCGAGTTATGACCTGCATGGTACCCGTCCCTGGTACCATGTTGTGATGGAAGATGAGGCCGGTGATACAGTGCATACCTATGTCGCTGAATTCCAGCTGACCGGGGAGGTTTATGATGAACACCCTGATCAGCCGGTACTGGATGAGCTGGCCGAAAATGTCCGCCAACAATTACGTGCACCGCATCGTTGTCACTGATTATTGTCGCCTTTATCAGCTATGCTGTTAAAGGCGGTAGACCCCGTTTCATAATTTCAATTTTAGTGCATTTATCTGCTACAACACTCAGTCCCGCCTCACGGGCAAGCTCCTCAGCTTCAGGATTGTAAGTACCTGGTTGCATCCATAAGACATCAGCACCGTGAGTGATAGCCTGCTGCGCAATCGCAGGGACGACCTCCGGATTCCTGAATACATCAACAATATCAATATGGCCAGGCACTAGTTCCAGCGAAGCATAGCCCGGTTGACCAGCCAGTGTTTTACCGGCAACCCTCGGGCTCACCGGAATCACTTCATAACCATGCTGCAATAAAAACATCATTACCTGCCAGGCAGGTCGCTCCGGGTTATCACTGGCTCCCACCAGCGCTATGCGTCGCGCCTTTGTCAGTATCCCGCCAATATCTGGTTGGTTCATTATTCCCCCCTGTTTCGGCCGGCATTTTCGCCGGAATGATTACTCAGTGTATCGCTAAAACTGACAATCACCAGTCGCGTTACCGCACAATAAATATGACAAAATGTAAAAATTAATGCCATAATACGAACTGCTGATAAATGCATAGTCCTAAGGTTGCCCCGGAGCAAAGATGAAGTTTTTAGTGCCTCTCCTCTGCCTGTTGATCGGTAGTTTTTCATCTGCTGCAGAAGCATTAAGTTTCAGACTAAACCCGGAAATGAATTTACTGGTTCTGGACGGCCACCCATTGCCAGGTAGTCTGCTGAAAGGAGCCGACAGTATTGAACTCAACCGTGGACAGCATCAGATTTTATTTACTATTGATCAGCAAAAAAATTCCCCGGCATTTATTATTACTTTCACCGCCCGGGGTCAGAGGGTGAATGTCGTTTTTCCACCGCCTGCAGGGCCAGGGGAGTCAGCTAAACAAGTCACCAGTGCAACCCGCTTCCGCGTGGTTGATGAGAATAATCATGACGTTCCTGCGATCCAGGACTATTTATCACTCTCGCCGGGTGTGGATTATGTTGCCGAAATGACTGCCTATAACCAGCTAAAACGAAAAGCCTCAGTGGAAAAATTTACCGGTGCTGGTTTACAGGGAAATATTCTGCCTGGTAATAAGCCCCGTGAATATGTTAATCAGGTTGTTCCTTCAGTAAACAGTTCTTTATCCTTTGCCGAACACTCTATCGACTCTTTTTTATCCTGGCTGCGTGAATTTCGAACCAGTTGAACAGTTATTCCCCCCCGCGCTACACTGGTTAAACACTCATCTAATTCGCTCAATCATAAGGATCAATAATGGAGCAGACGGTCAGAACGTTGCCGGAAAAGAAAAATATCGCCCTGGTTGCCCACGATAACTGCAAAGCTTCCCTCCTGGAGTGGGTGACACAAAATCAATCCTCACTTGAGTCACAGACACTTTACGCAACCGGTACTACCGGGAATTTAATCAACAAGCATTGTGGCTTGCATGTCAATCCGTTATTAAGCGGCCCGATGGGTGGGGATCAGCAGGTGGGAGCAATGATCTCTGAAGGGAAAGTGGATATGTTAATCTTCTTCTGGGATCCGCTAAACGCAGTCCCTCATGATCCTGATGTGAAAGCATTATTGCGGCTGGCCACCGTATGGAATATTCCAGTAGCAACCAACCGCGCTACTGCCGACTTCATCGTAAACTCGGTTTTGTACCGGCAAAATGTCGAAATTTCTATTCCTGATTATCCCCGCTACATGGCTGAACGATTACAGGAACCGTTGCTGGACAACGAGTAATATAATCAGGGTTTACGGACAACGGGGACTCCCAGGTCCCTGAAATTTTCTACAAAAGATGAAGGAGAACCTTTGTCGTAGAGCAGCCACAGTTGTTGTCTTGCCCTTGTCATCGCAACATAAGCCAGTCGTCGTTCTTCAGCATCAGGAAAATCTTCCGGCTCGGGTAGCAAACCTTGTTCGATCACTGACTCTCTGGCTACGGCAGGAAATCCGCTGCTTCCCTCGTTCAGACCGATAACAATGACATAGTCGGCCTCTTGCCCTTTACTGGCGTGCATTGTCATAAAGCTGACCGATAATTTAGGCCAGCGGGTTGCCGCTTTTGCTAACACGGCTGGTCTGAGGTAGTGATAACGCGCCAGGATTAAAACAGTTTCATCATCTTTAACATAGCCACTCATTTTATTGAGCAGTGCTTCAAGTTGATCTTCCGCCAGTAATGACACCGATTTTTTGTTGCCTTTGATCAGGCTGTTGAGGTTTTTTTTCATCTGCAACGGATTTTGCTGAATAAACCGGTTCGCAATCTGGCCAATTTGTTGGTTAAAACGATAGGTCGTGTCCAGAATGCAGATGTCTCCTTCCCCAAATTGCTGGTGAAAACGGGTAGTCAGATTAATTTCAGCTCCTGCAAAGCGATAAATAGCCTGCCAGTCATCACCCACAGCAAACAAACTGCAACGCTTATTCTGATCCCGTAGGGCTTTAATCAGTGAGGACCTCTGAACAGAGATATCCTGAAACTCATCCACCAGAATATACTTCCAGGGACTGATAAAACGCCCTTTGTCCAGTAAAGCGACAGCTTGCTGGATTAAGCCGGCAAAGTCCACCGCCGATTCCTGCTTCAGGTGACTCTTCCAGGCCTTCATTAGCGGAGCCAACAGTCTGATACGTTTGCCAAATAGTAAACGAATATCCTCCGGAGATTCGTCAATCATGGCTGCCTGAGCTCCTCCATGGTTACGCATCAGAGATACCCAACGCTCCAGTCGGCCAGAGACCCGGGACAGCAATTTTTCGTCCTGCCAGAAAGTATCTGAAGGTAACTCCCACTTCAGTTCTTCCTGCAGCCATTGCCGCCAGCCATTGGCAAAAGATTTTTTCTCAGCACACTGTTGTTGCCATACATCAGTCAGCATTTTACGACGGAAATCTGCATCAGTTTCCAGCTGACTGATCTTAGGCTGTTTATTACTACTTTGCTGAATAATGTGTAATGCAAGGGAATGGAATGTCCGGGCAGTAACGTTTGCTTCACCAGTCGATGAAATGACCCGTTTATTCATTTCATCGGCAGCATCCCGGCCAAATGCCAGCAGCAAAATCTGGTCTGCCGACGCCAGTTTTCGTTTTATCAACCAGGCAGCGCGGGCAGCCAGCACAGATGTTTTACCACTACCCGCTCCCGCCAGTACCAGCAGATTGTCTTCCCCATTGATCACGGCGCGACACTGTGCCGGATTGAGTGGAGAAGATTCCACTGTGTCAAAAAAGTCCCGGTAACGTCCCAGAATCTCTTCTGTCCACTGACGGTTGCGCTCACTTCGCTGTTGTTCTGTTGATTTCAGCCAACGCTGGCAAAACAGCCATAATGGTTGGCACTGATCGAATTCGGGAATACGCTCATGTGGTAGTGGTAATGCCGAAAATTTTTGCTCAATTTTCTCGCGAAAACCCCGGATATCACTGCGGGTCAGCCAGCTGTCACGCTGTACCTGACTCAATAAATAGTGTTGCAGCTCACTAAGTACCTGATAACAGACCTCTGCCATCTGCTGGCTCCATTGCTGCCAGGATTGCAGCAGATAATGATAAAATTGCTGAGTTTCCTGCCATTCGGTACCATGCAGCCGGACGACCTTATCTTCCGGCAACTGAAATTCAAGTTCTCCCCAAACTACGCCTCGTTTACACTGAATACCGAGCAACTGATTAAAAGGTATAATATATTCATGGCGGTCGCCACTGACTTCAATACCTGCAGGCAACAGGCGAACCCGGTTATATGGATGCTGTGCCAGCCGTTTGCCCATTGAAGTTGCTTTAAGTTCCATGCGTCACGCCATTATCAATACCATGCTTAAGTCATAGTTTAACTGTGAGTCACTAAGTGCTCCAGACAAAAAACAAGGTTACACTGTGCATAATGAGTCACACCGATAAAAGGAACCCCGAAATATGCGGACTGTGCTGAATATACTGAACTTTGTCCTGGGTGGATTTGCCACAACACTGGCGTGGTTATTCGCTACTTTGATAACCATTGTGCTGATTTTCACTCTACCACTGACCCGTTCCTGCTGGGAGATCACCCGCCTATCCCTGTTTCCTTTCGGAAATGAAGCTGTTCATGTGGATTTATTGCGTCCGGAAGACAAAAGTTCATTACGTAACTCCGGTGGAACTCTTTTGAATATTTTTTGGCTTATTTTCTTCGGATGGTGGTTATGTCTTGCTCATATTTCAGCCGGAATAGTGCAATGCATTACCATAATCGGTATACCTGTGGGTATTGCTAATTTCAAGATTGCAGCAATTGCTTTATGGCCAGTTGGCCGTCGGGTAGTCTCTGTTGAAGAAGCAAAATATGCCCGCGAGAATGCGGCTCGTAGTCGTTTTTAAGGACAACAGAATTAATGAAGTTTGGCTCGGGTTTACTCAACGGCTGGCGTACATTTTTAATGAATAAACTGTGGCGCGATCCGGTCAGGATTTTTATCGCAATGACCGGATGCGTAATTCTTTCATGGTCATTGCAGAATATTACCTGGACTATTCCTCTGATTCTTGGTGTGGTTGCCGCTGCACTCACCGATATTGATGACCGTTTAGCCGGGCGACTGCGTAATATCAGTATTACGCTTGCCTGTTTTTGCCTGGCGACGGTCTCCGTCGAACTGTTGTTCCCTCACCCCTGGCTCTTTTTCTTTGGTCTCGCCTTTTCCAGCTGGATCTACATATTATTAGGCGCCCTGGGACAACGTTATGCCACTATCGCGTTTGGTGCTTTACTAATGGCTATTTACACCATGCTGGGTATTCATTTATTCAGCCTGTGGTATCTCCAGCCTGTACTGCTGCTCAGTGGGGCACTTTGGTACTATTTGTTAACGATGCTGATGCACTTGTTGTTTCCGGTACAACCCGTGCAGGAACAGCTTGCTCAAACCTTTAACCAGCTGGCTGGTTATCTGGATGCTAAAGCCATTCTTTTTGACCCTGATGCTGAAGCAACAGATGATCCATCATTAATCCAGGCAGCTTTGGTCAACAGTCAACTGGTGTCGCAGTTTAATCAGACTAAGACAGCCATTCAGAGCCGACTGAGCGGTGAGCGTGCGGCACGTAACAGCAGGCGATCATTGCTCTATTATTTTGCAGCTCAGGAAATTCACGAACGAGCTAACTCCTCGCACATTCAGTACCACCTGTTGCGTAATGAGTGGCGATACAGCGAAATTTTGTTCCGTTTTCAGCGCCTGATGCATATGCAAGCGAGTGCATGCCGTCAGGTGGCTCACTCAGTTATTATGAAACAACCCTATCACCATGATTCAAGGTTTGAACGGTCGTTTTTCCATTTGCAACAAGCTCTGGATCGTCTGGCTACCCTTTCTCCCGGGGACTCACAGGCGAGAGGATTACACTGGTTGTTGCGGAACCTGAAAGCGATAGATGATCAGTTGATCTCCATAGCCTCGGAACAACTACTGAATAATTTGTGGCTAAACAGTGATACGCACCTTTCGCAGGAAGGACTGACCGGTTGGCAGGACGTCAAAGTTCGCCTGACCCGCCATCTTAGCCCTAAATCGGCACTATTCCGCCATGCGGTACGTATGTCTGTCGTACTGTGCGTCGGTTATGCTTTCATTGTTCTGACCGGCATGGACAGAGGCTATTGGATATTACTCACCAGCTTATTCGTCTGTCAGCCAAATTACGCTGCAACCAGAAAGCGTCTGGCTCTCAGAATCATTGGCACGCTTGCCGGAATTATCATCGGCCTGCCAGTACTGTGGTTGGTCCCCTCAATTCAGGGTCAACTGATTCTGATCGTGGTTAGTGGAGTGCTATTTTTTGCCTTCCGGCTTATTCAGTATGCACAGGCAACATTATTTATCACCTTACTGGCACTACTCAGTTTCAATCTGTTAGGTGAAGGTTTTGATGTTGCGCTGCCAAGAATTTTAGACACTCTCATCGGCTGTGCTCTCTCCTGGATGGCCGTAGCCTGGATTTTTCCTGACTGGCGTTATCGTCAGTTACCTGACGTAATTAACAAAGCACTGGCTGCGAATAATAAGTATCTGGATGCTATCCTTGAGCAATACCACGAAGGTAAAGATAACCGTATGTCCTACCGTGTGGCCCGCAGGGATGCGCACAATTCTGATGCAGAGCTGGCACTGGTGATTTCTAATCTGAACAGTGAAAATGGCCTGACACTGCCCGTCAAAGATTTGGCGTTCAGGGTACTATGTCTTAATCACAGTTTTCTCAGTTACATTTCAGCATTGGGAGCCCACAGGGAAAAGACCGACCGGCAGGATTTATTACAGCTACTGGACGATACGGTTAACCTGTCTGAAAATGTTCTGCATGCCACGCCGGATAACGAACAACAAATCACCGACAAACTACATTTACTCATCAAAGAGATGAACACTATTGAAGCCAATCCGGAAAGCAGGGAACCAGTGATGCTGCAACAGATTGGCTTATTACTGAAAGTACTACCTGAAATTATCAGCATCAGGAAGGAAATGAAGATCCTTTAGTGGCTTTACGCGGGGTAAGGGCCGAACTCTGAGTAAATTGCTGATACCAGTGTTTAAGCTCTTCCCTCACCTCTCTGGCCAGCACTTCCTGATGCTGGCCAGAAATCGCCCCTTGTAATGCATATAATGTTTTCAGACCAAGATGACGGTTTTTACTTCTTAGCCTCGCCCAGCATTGCTTGGCCCCTAAATCTCTTAATCTGGTCGTGGTTGTCACTCCAACCTCTATCAGCAACATTTCGAGACGAATACTTAGATTAGGCAGGTCTTTAAGGCGTTGGCAGTTAAGTTGTGCTTCACGCAATGCTCTGGCTTCATTGAGTGATCCGCGTGATAACGCCAGCAACTCATCAGTATGATGCCAGAGGCGGGAATCGACTTTAAAATAGTTCAGGCTAATTGATTGCCCGCGTTTATGAAAAATGAACGGCTGTAACGTACGTTGTTGCAGGTAGCGCTGCATAGTTTCGCTGGCACGCAGATACAACTCCCCGTCACTCACCAGTGCAAATACAATTTTTTCCACTGACAAAGAGTACCCGCCAAACTGGGTACGTGACTGAATTTCACCTAATTCAGCCAGATGTTTCTTAGATTCTTCAACACGTTGAACGGATATATTCATCGCGAACCTCCCTGGTTCAGGCAATGGCATAGCTGCCAATAAAATAATATTTATCAACATGTTGGAAGGTAAACAAAAGCTATTAGTTGTTCAATGTATAAATCGTAGTTTGGTGAGTTAGTTTAAGATTCTGCGAACTGTTTTCAGAAAAATGATTGATCTTTGTTCATAACAGGAATACTGTATATACATACAGTTCATTGCGGATGGGTAAAAAAATGCGTACTCAGCTACTGAAATCAGAAACTTTCAACATTCACCGTCACTCAGCACCCTCTTCTGAGGTCTGCGGCTGCATCAGTGAGCTAAGTTACCATGCGCAGCATCCTGCCCTACTTAACAGTTTACTGCTACCTTTATTAAAGCAGCTCAGTGAGCAGTCCCGCTGGCAGCTATGGCTAACTCCGGCACATAAATTAAACCGTCACTGGCTACAGCAATCAGGATTACCCCTGGAAAAAAGCATGCAGGTTCCTTCACTCACCGCCGAAGGCGGTGTGAGAGCGATGGCCAAAGCACTTCGTTCGGGAAATTTTAGTGTCGTCCTTGCCTGGTTGCCCGGACATTTAACGGCAGCTGAACGCGCAGAACTCGAACAGGCAGCAAAAGAGGGTCGTACTCTTGGTCTGATTATGCGGGAAGAAAATGACTTTAATTATCCCGGCAGACAGGAAAATCGGTTGAAAATTCAGTCTCCCTTACTACATTGAGCTAAAATAAGATTTTTCTCAGAAAAAATTGCGTGAAGAAAAATAAATCACTGAAGAGTCATGACATTCCTGAGCCAACAATGGGTTAAGGTCAATTTATGATAAGTTCACCGACCAGAGTTCAGTTTTAAATGTTACAGAATGTGTACGTTTTGCTGTTTTTTTACTGTACAACATCATATCTTACTTGTAACTTTCTAATCTCGTTGTAGACTTTAGCTCGCCAGGGTGCTCAATAATCTCCTCTTTGGCAGAGTAAAAATCGAGCGATACAACCCGGCGAAGGATTACAACCAAGAGCAACATTTATGCTCATTGCCTATTTTGGATGATAACGAGGCGCAAAATGAAAAAGACAGCTATCGCAATTGCAGTGGCACTGGCAGGTTTCGCTACCGTAGCGCAGGCCGCACCAAAAGATAACACCTGGTACACCGGTGGTAAACTGGGCTGGTCTCAGTACCACGATACCGGGTTCTACGGTAACAACTACGACGTCAGCAACGCTCCTAAAAAGAACCAGCTGGGTGCCGGTGCATTCGTTGGCTATCAGGCAAACCAGTATCTGGGCTTCGAATTGGGTTATGACTGGTTAGGCCGCATGCCTTACGGTTCAACTAACCACGGTGCTTTCAAAGCCCAGGGCGTTCAGTTAGCAGCTAAACTGAGCTACCCAATCATGGACGATCTGGACGTGTATACTCGTCTGGGTGGCATGGTATGGCGTGCAGACAGTAAAGACTACCGTAACGGTCAGTCTGACCACGACACCGGTGTTTCTCCACTGGCAGCAGTGGGTGTTGAATATGCGATCACTCAGAACTGGGCTACCCGTCTGGACTACCAGTGGGTTAACAACATCGGTGATGCGCAGACCGTTGGTGCACGTCCTGATAACTCAATGCTGAGCCTGGGTGTTTCTTACCGTTTTGGTCAGGATGATGCTCCAGCCCCTGTTGCTGCTCCGGCACCAGCTCCGGCTCCGGTTGTTGAAACCAAACACTTTACTCTGAAATCAGACGTACTGTTTAACTTCAACAAATCAACTCTGAAAGCAAGCGGCCAGCAGGCTCTGGACCAGCTGTACACTCAGCTGAGCTCTGTAGATCCTAAAGATGGTTCTGTTGTTGTTCTGGGCTTCACCGACCGTATCGGTTCAGCACAATACAACCAGAAACTGTCTGAGCAGCGTGCACAGTCTGTTGTTAATTACCTGATCTCTAAAGGTATCCCTTCAAACAAAATCTCTGCACAAGGTATGGGTAAAGCTGACCCGGTTACCGGCAGCACCTGTGACAACGTGAAAGGCCGTGCTGCCCTGATCGAATGTCTGGGTCCAGATCGTCGTGTTGAGATCGAAGTTAAAGGTATCAAAGACGTTGTTACTCAGCCACAGGGCTAATATGTAACAGTGAAAAAAACCCCGCTAATGCGGGGTTTTTTATTTACGGAGATAAACCTGATGAGTGCGCTAAAACTTTGCTTCAGAGCTATTTGCTTTTAGAGCCATGTCCAAGAATCGATTGCAGGTCTTGTTTTAGTGACGACATCTGCGAAGCATATTTTTCTTTCCTTTCCGCATCTTCAATCAACTGTACAATCGTTTCCGATAGCGTGCTATTGCGGCGTTGTGCCAGCCCTGCTAATCGCTGCCATACCAGATATTCCAGGTCGATAGATTTCTTGCGGGTATGCTGATGCTCCGCGTTGAAATGCCGTTTCCTGCGCGCTCTGATAGTTTGCTTCATCCGGTTAAACAGCACCGGATTCATATGTTGCTCAATCCAGCCAGCAATTTCACCCGGCCGGTGTTCAAGAGTGATCAGTATTCTCACCGCTTCTTCCGCAGCACTCTGTTCCGGATAACGGGTGATGGCTTCACCTTCCCTGTGCTTTTTCACCAGGTACTTCCATTTCCAGCCGGACTCCAGATTCTCTAGTTGCAGATATTTCATCGGGGTCTCATCATCTTCAGGGATCAGATTAAGAATAACAGTTTTTTGGGTCGCTGTAGTCAGGATTACTTTAGCTTATTCTGTGCTGTACGCCTATCAAACCACACTGTTTCATCACCATATTTCCTGTATAATCGTCGCTTTCTCTACACCGGATAAATGCGATTACTTTGATCAGCTCTCAACTTTCCTGGCAAGCCCTGCAGCCGGATACCAGCCAGTTTCAGGCTGCTTTCTCCCGGCCGTCTGCTGATGATGACGATATTCAGGCATCTGTTCAGCCCCGTTTAATGAATGCATTAGCCTATTTAGACAGTCAGACGCTGATGCCAGTGCTGATGGTACGTAGTCAGGAAAATACTGACTATCTTTCCCGAATTGCCTCTGCATATCTGGCAGTGTCTGAATCTGATCCTGATGAGCCTGTAGTAACACAACGCTGGAATTACCAACAACAAACTGATGGTAGTTATTTACTGGCGGAGGCACCCGAAGGACAGGCCACGTTCTGTCAGCAATCCGGAATTTATTTCACCGAATGGATCGAAAGCAGCGAATTATTTGGGGTTGTTCGCCGTCAGGGTGACAAGCTGGTTCCTGAACCAGGCTTACTCCACCGGGCCAATGGCGGAACACTTATCCTTTCTGTTCGTACGTTGCTTGAACAACCCCTGATGTGGTTACGTCTCAGAAAATTCATTACCTCCGGGTCTTTTGAATGGTTTCCGCCCGATGAGCGTAACCCCTTCCCCGTTGCCCTGCCGGCTCTGCCTCTGGATGTTAAACTGATCCTCTGCGGCGATCGTGATGCATTAGCGGCATTTCAGGAATCGGAACCTGAGCTAATGGAGAATGCTCTCTATACCGAATTTGAAGAGCAATGGCGTATCCATGATGATGAAGATGTGACTTTATGGTGTGAATGGATCAGAACTCTGTCCCGCGAACTCATGTTGCCTGAAATTGCTGATGATGGCTGGCCACTGCTGATGGTTGAAGGTTGTCGTTATACCGGTGATCAAACTTTGCTACCACTTTGTCCTCGCTGGATCCAACGACAGTTGATGGATGCCGTCACTTTTGGCGGCGAAATTAACGCAGAATCACTGCGCGGAGCACTGGAAGCCAGATTATGGCGTGAAAGCTTCCTCCCGGAAAGAATGCAGGAAGAGATCAGCGAACAACAAATCCTTATTGAGACTGATGGCGAAGTGACCGGCCAGGTTAACGGATTGTCGGTGTTGGATTTTCCGGGCCATCCCCGCCCCTGGGGTGAGCCTTCACGCATCACTTGTGTGGTCCATTACGGTGATGGTGAGGTGATGGACATCGAGAGGAAATCTGAACTGGGTGGGAATCTTCATGCTAAAGGTATGATGATTATCCAGGCCTATCTTATTTCTGAGCTGGAACTCGATCAACAGTTACCATTCAGTGCCTCAATGGTGTTCGAACAGTCATATTCAGAAGTTGACGGTGACAGTGCCTCTCTGGCTGAACTTTGTGCTCTGGTAAGTGCCTTATCTCAGCAACCTCTGACACAATCAATCGCCGTTACCGGTTCGGTAGATCAGTTGGGTAATATTCAGCCGGTTGGCGGACTTAATGAAAAAATTGAAGGGTTCTTCGCTGTATGTTCTCAGCGTGAACTTACTGGCAAGCAAGGGGTGATTATTCCGCAAACCAATGTCCGACATCTTTCGCTCAATAATGATGTGGTGGAAGCAGTCAAAGCAGGACAATTTCATTTGTGGGCAGTAGACAGTGTCGAAGAAGCCATTGAGATACTCAGTGGCAAGAAATGGCGAACCGATGACGAAACCGAAGATCTGTTATCTCTGATTCAGGAACGCATTGCCCGGGCAACACAACCTGAAACCAGGAGCGGTACAGGGCTATTTCGCTGGTTAAACTGGTTTAACCAGCGTTAATCAGACTTGCTCAGCGTACAACTGTAAGCTATTCTCCCCCATTCACAAATTTAAGGCTAAAAACAGACATGGTAGATAAACGCGATTCCTATACAAAAGAAGACCTTGCAGCCTCCGGGCGCGGAGAGTTATTTGGCGAGAATGGCCCGCCATTACCGGCAGGGAACATGCTGATGATGGACCGTGTCGTCAAAATGTCCGAAACGGGTGGTAAGTACGATAAGGGTTTCGTTGAAGCTGAATTAGATATCACTCCCGATTTATGGTTTTTTGCCTGCCATTTTGTCAATGATCCTGTGATGCCTGGTTGTCTGGGTCTTGATGCTATGTGGCAACTGGTTGGTTTTTATCTTGGCTGGCTGGGTGCAGAAGGTAAAGGCCGTGCACTGGGTGTGGGTGAAGTCAAATTCACCGGCCAGGTATTGCCGACAGCGAAAAAAGTCACCTACAAGATCCATTTTAAACGTGTTATCAATCGCAAACTGGTGATGGGCGTTGCTGATGGTGAAGTCTTTGTCGATGGTCAGCTGATCTATAATGCCAACGACCTTAAAGTTGGCTTGTTCAAGGATGCGGCCGCTTTCTAAGCCGGTTTCAGGTTCTCCTTTCAAAGGCGGGTATCTTTCCCGCCTTTTTAATACTTCTTAAACCACGGCTTTCGGGAGCCTTTATTACAGCTCAGTTTACTTACCTCTTCGTCAGATTTACCTGACTTTTGGCAGGTGGCAGTGGCAGTCCCTTTCATTCTACTCATGGCAGAAAGTCGATCCCCGACAGAGATGTATCAGATAACATCCACCTGCCAGCAGGCACGGCTCTGTGCAGGATTCTCAGCTTTGCTCCAGTCAGCACCGTCTCGCGACCATAAATTTAAGGTTTCCCATCCGGTGATCCCATAGACGTTTGGATGCTGTTGCCGTTATTTTCTAACGGGTGATGAGTGGAACATCGGTAAGCGAAATTGTGGACGGGAAGAAGCCCGGGAGTCATCTGTGCTGAGAAACAAAATATATCGGCAGAGGGTTACAATAATGATTTCCTGCCGGAGCCTCCACACTCAGCAAAGGCTCCGGCACGTTCAGACCCTAAGAGTTAAGCAAACACCGAACGTTCGGCCATTGCCATCCGCCATCCGCCCAGCCAGTGTGAGCGTGTGTCGGTGGTCTGATACGGACAGATCTCTTTCGATCGTCCGGATATTCCGGCCTGATAGCCGCGTGAATGTGCCCGCTCTAAGCGATCTCTTTTTTGTCTCTTCATACCAGCTTTCCCTCATAGTTTAAGGTGGGACGGGATAGAAAGAATCTGTGGTTAATAAACGCTCAACCACGCCCTATTTCTACCGCCTCAAAACCAAAAGATCAATGCCTAAAATTCATCTCACTGTCACATTAATGCAATAGCTTTTCCGGAACCGGACTTAAGACAATGTGTTAGCGGCATACGCCATTTTTCTGCTGAGGTATTTTTACAAATCTAATTAAAAGTCCGGATTTTTCCCACTCGCTGAGAAATCTTCAAAAAAAAACCTCCAAATGGAGGCTTTTAGGTACACAGAATAGCTTACTGACTGATTTGCTGTGCTATCTGTCTGGCTTCCTGTTGCCAGCCTTCAGCCAAAGTTCTGACCAGGGCGGCATAACCATCCTTATCCTGCTTCAGCACCAGTGAGAAAGGTCTGCGGATCGTCTGATTGCCTTGCTGCAATATCCAGGAACCACTGATCACCGCCTTACCGTCATAGCGGCCATGGAAGCCGGTAACTGTAACAGATAACGTATCGTAGTTATTTCCGGCCAGCGATCCACTCACCAACCAGCCTGGCATCAACTGACTCAGGTTACTCACCAGAGTTTGCTGTAACTGCTGGTCCAGTGGACTGGCCCATAAATTACTGGTGGCAATAACATACTGTACATCACTGGTTTGATACGCTAAGCCGTTACCGGACAGATAATCTGACACATTAACCGGTTCCACCCATAGCACGTGCTGATTGCCGGTCAGCGAGGCAGAACTGGCCACTGCCGGCGTGGTCACCGGCGTCGATGGTAACTGATAATATTGCTTTTCAGCTTCGCTGCTACAGGCACTGAGTAACAGTGCAGTGATTAATAGTAATACTCTGTTCACTGTTTTGCCCTCTTCGGCTCAGGATCTTTACCTGGCTTCGCTTCAAAGACTAATGCATTACTCTTGTTATTGAGCGTTTTCAGTACCGGTTGCAATTCCTGTAATACCTGATCAAGTCGCTGCATATCACCGACCAGCTTGTTATACGCCGGGCTACCGGGCTGCAACCCTTTCAGGCTACGGTTAAGATCACGCAAGGTTTGCTGCATATCAGCCGGCAAAGTTTTCATTGCCGGACTCGCGGTGATCTTGTTCAGGTTATCCAGCGTTGTTTGCAGATTTTTCAGTGTTTTCTGGCTCTCTTTTAATGTCCCCGTAGCTTCATTCATCATCGGGGCGAGTGGTAATTTTTCCACTTTATCGAGGATGGCCATCACTTTTTGCTGCATCTGATTCAGACCCCCAACGACCGTTGGAATGATTTTATAACCAGATACAGTATCCGGGCCCGTAAACTGCGGAACATTGTTATAAAAGTCCAGATCCACATACAGAGACCCTGTGATCAGATTCGCTGTTTTCAGGCTGGCCCTTAATCCATGCAAACGCCCTTCCTGCAGATGCTGGTCGATATTGAAATTATTCCCAACACTTGAGGCAAACCGTCCGGGTTCAATACGGATCAGCACAGGGATACGATAATCATTGTTCAGAGTGTTAAACCGGCCAGGAATAACATAAGGGACTTTTTCCACAGTTCCTAAACGGATACCACGGAATTCTACCGGCGCACCAGGTTCAAGACCACGGATGGACTCATTAAAGAACATCAGGAAATCTGTATGCTGAGTGTACATCGATTCCTGAATGGAACGCTGGTCGTCAAATAAATGGTAATCCGCCTTATTCTGTGCAGGGTCACCCAGAGGAGAACCATCAGGCACATCAAAACTTACGCCTCCGCTGAATAATGTTGTTAGCGAGCCCATTTCAACGCGCATACCGGAGGCTGACATATCTACCGCGATACCACTGTCTTTCCAGAAACGCACATTTGTTGTCACTAATCGATCATAGGGAGACTGAATAAACAACTGATAACTCATCATCCGTTTTGCGGTATCGAACTTGCTGGTTTCGACTGAACCCACACGGAAACCACGGAACAGTACCGGGTCACCCGGATTAAGCTGTCCTGCTTTTGCACTATCCAGAATAATACGAATACCCTTAGCATCCGGACCTGCCAGCGGCGGCGAATCCAGCAACTGATACTGCTCTGGCTGCTCGCCACGAGTTCCTGGTTGTAATTCTATATAGGAACCAGAGAGTAAAGTGCCAAGTCCGGTGACGCCTTCCCGTCCAATCTGAGGCTTAACCGTCCAGAAAACCGAATCTTCATGTAGCATCTTACTCATACCGGAATTCAGCCGTGCCTTAATTTCTACATGACGGAGATCCGGGCTAAGTTCGGCACTTTGTACCATGCCGATATCGACACTGCGGCTTTTGATGGCAGTTTTTCCGGGTACAATACCTTCCGCATCGCTGGTAACCAACGTAACTTCAGGCCCCTGATGCGAAAAATGATAAAACAATATCCATGCACCAATCAGTACCGTGACTATCGGCACAATCCAAACCGGAGACCATCTTTTGATGCTCTCTATGCGGGCTGTTTCCTGATTATTCTGTTTCAACACCGGATTCCTCAACGCGGTCCTTTGGTTCACGATCCCATAACAACCGGGGATCAAACGTCAGCGCGGCAAACATGGTTAAAATAACAACACCTGCGAAAAGCAATGCACCAGGTGCCGGATAAATATTCATTAATCCTCCCATCCGTACCAGCGATGACAAAATCGCGATAACAAATACATCGATCATAGACCAGCGGCCAACAAATTCGACCACCTCATAGACCAGATGCATTTTTTCATTATCCCTTTGCCCCCGGCCACTGGCGTTCCAGCTCAGCCAGGCAATGGCCAGAATCTTTAACGTCGGTACCATGATACTGGCAATAAAAATCACCAATGCGACAGGGTATGAACCATCACTCCACAGCAATACGACACCCGCCATAATATTTGACGTTATTTTCGAGCCCAGAGCATCGGTGATCATAATTGGCAGGATATTAGCGGGAATATAAAGCATCACCGAAGTCAGCAATAGTGCCAGTGTCCACTGCAGACTCTGCTTTTTACGTGCCGTTCCGCGGGTAAAACAGCGTGGGCAGACAGCATCATGCAAAGGGAGAATCGCCGTGCAGCATGGACAGGAACGTAGCTCCTGAGCCAGTCCACTCACACCAGCCCGTGGCATTGTGTGAAGCTCTGGTGCGGACCGGATATGCTGCCATAAACGACGTCTATCCACACACTGGAAAGCCCGTAACTGGAAAATACAGAACAGACACCATGGCCAGAAACTTATTCCCAATCCTATTTCGCCGTAAGCCATGAGTTTCACAAAGCTAACCAGCACACCAGCCATAAAAATTTCGGCCATTCCCCAGTTGCGCAAATGGAAAAATAGCTTTGCCAGATGCACCTTCACTGACAGCGGCATTTTCACCCGGTTTACCAGCAGGATGATGATAATCAGGCAACAGGCCGGTATGCCCTGAACCAGTAACAGGAACAGTACCGCCAGCGCCTGATAATCATCAGACACCATAATCCCGGGAATACGCGTCAGACTGATTTCACTACTCAGCCCCGCCACATGCATGCTGATAAACGGGAACAGGTTCGCCAGTACCAGCATTAACAGCGCTGAAATGGCGTAAGCCGTGGGCCGCTTAGCCGAATCCGGCCAGCGCATATCCACGGTGGTATGACAGCGCGGGCATACCGCCTTTTTTCCGACGGTTAATGTCGGTAAACGGCATGCCAAATCACACTGAGGACACAAAACCCATGTGTCTGCATCTTTGAGCTGCTCACACCGGGTAATGTTCATCGGGGTTACACTCCATTCCTGAGATTTTCAAGATATTCCCAGCGGGTAAACGCCTCTTCCAGTGCCTGTTCGGCGACCGAAAGCTGTTCGATAACTGGCTGCGTTTTATCATGTGGCTGACTGAAAAAATCAGCTTCACTCATTTTAGCCTGCAATTGCGCGATTTCAGTTTCCAGTGTTTCGAGTTTCTGTGGCAACTGTTCCAACTCCCGCGCCAGGTTATAACTTAGCTTAGCGGGTTTGCTGGATTTAGCATCCACTGAAGTCGTTGTTTTCACTACCGGGGCTGCGGCTGGTTTACCGGAAGCGGGTTTTTTCGCCAGTTTATAAGCGGCACGTTGCTGCTGAGCATCATGGTATCCCCCCACAAAGCGTCCAACTTCGCCATTCCCTTCAAATATCCAGCAATCGGTAACGGTATTATCCACAAACTGACGATCATGGCTTACTAACAGCACCGTTCCCTGATAGCCGTCGATCAGTTCCTCAAGTAACTCCAGAGTTTCAACATCCAGGTCATTGGTAGGTTCATCGAGAATCAGTAAATTGCTGGGTTTAAGAAACAGCCGGGCAAGTAATAACCGGTTACGCTCACCACCTGATAACGCACGAACCGGCGTCATCGCACGTTTAGGATGGAACAGGAAATCCTGCAGGTACCCTAATATATGGCGTGGTTTGCCGTTAACCATCACTTCCTGCTTTCCTTCCGCCAGGTTATCCATCACTGTACGGTCAGGATCCAGCTCAGCACGATGCTGGTCAAAATATGCGACTTCCAGTTTTGTACCACGATGAATTTTGCCACTGTCAGCTGTTAAATCCCCCAGCATCAGGCGTAACAGTGTCGTTTTACCGCAACCGTTCGCGCCAATCAGTGCAATTTTGTCACCACGTTGGACCTGCGCGGAGAAATCTTCTACCAGTGTTCTGCCCTGGACCTGGTAATGAACATTCTCCAGCTCAAACACAATTTTTCCGGAACGTGAGGCTTCTTCAACCTGCATATTCGCTTTGCCCATCACTTCACGACGTTCAGAACGTTCACGACGCAGTGCTTTAAGGGCGCGAACCCGTCCTTCATTTCGGGTACGACGGGCTTTTATCCCCTGACGAATCCAGACTTCTTCCTGAGCCAGCTTTCGGTCGAATTCAGCATTTTGTAACTCTTCAACCCGCAACGCTTCTTCTTTACCCAGCACGAAGCTGTCATAGTCTCCCGGCCATGACACCAGTTTGCCTCGATCCAGATCGACAATACGCGTTGCCATGTTGCGGATGAATGAGCGGTCGTGAGAAATAAACACAATGCTACCGCTGAATGTTTTAAGAAACGTTTCCAGCCAGTCGATGGTTTCGATATCAAGGTGGTTGGTAGGTTCGTCCAGCAGTAATACTTTAGGATTGCTGACCAGAGCTCGGCCTAATGCCGCTTTTCTTAACCAACCACCAGACAGAGAAGACAGTTCAGTTTCCGCATCCAGACCGATATTTTTCAGAACGTCATTAATGCGACCTTCCAGTTGCCACAGGTTATGGTGATCCAGTAACGTCTGGAGTCTTGCCATCTCATTAAGGTTTTTTTCGCTCGGGTCCTGCATCACCCGATGAGATATGGCGTGATACTCTTTCAGGTACTTCGCCTGTTCTGCAACACCTTCTGCGACAAAATCATAGACTGAACCGGTGATGTTACGTGGCGGGTCTTGTTGCAGACGGGCTACCACCAAATCCTGTTCATAGATAATCCGGCCATCATCCAGTGGAATCTCCTGATTGATAATCTTCATCAGGGTCGATTTACCGGCACCATTACGCCCTACCAGGCAAACCCGCTCATTTTCTTCAATGTGCAGTTCGGTATTATCCAGTAACGGCGCGTCACTGAAGGACAGCCAGGCATTATGTATACTAATTAATGACATAAAAAATTATTCCTTACCCGTGGCAGTGATTAGCCAGCAATTATGGATATGTTTGTTTCTGGCAAAATCCTGAGAAAGGGTCTTTTGCGTAATTTCCTGAGCCTGCAGTCCCAGCGCCGCCAGCCCGTCGAGATCCATTTTGAATCCGCGTTTATTATTCGAGAACATAATCGTGCCACCTTTACGCAACAGTCGTTTCAGGTGGCTCAGCAGATCAAGGTGATCCCGTTGTACATCAAAACTGTCTTCCATACGTTTGGAGTTTGAGAAGGTCGGTGGATCGATGAATATCAGATCAAAGGACTCTCGCGCCTCCTGCAACCAGCTCAGACAGTCAGCCTGAATTAACCGGTGCGCCCTGCCAGAGAGACCGTTCAGTTGCAGATTACGCTCGGCCCACTCAAGGTAAGTGCGCGACATATCCACCGTGGTGGTTGAACGGGCGCCACCCAGACCTGCATGTACGCTGGCGCTCCCGGTGTAAGAAAACAAGTTGAGAAAATCTTTTCCCTGACTCATTGCACCCAACATTTTGCGTGCGATACGGTGGTCAATAAACAGACCGGTATCCAGATAATCCGTCAGATTCACCAGTAAACGGGCATTGTACTCTTCAACCGGGAAGAACTCCCCTTTCTCTCCCAGTTTCTGGTACTGGTTTTTGCCTTTTTGTCGCTCACGCGTTTTCAGAACCAGACGATTTGCAGGCATATCCAGCACCGTCAGGGTTGCACTGATCACATCGAACAGACGCTGCCGGGCTTTTTGGGCATCCACTGTTTTCGGCGGCGCATATTCCTGTATCACTACCCAGTCAGCATAACGATCCACCGCAATATTGTATTCCGGTAAGTCAGCATCATAAATCCGGTAGCAGTTAGTCCCTTCCTGCTTCGCCCATTTATCCAGTTTCTTAATATTCTTACGCAGCCGGTTAGCATAATCTTCGGCGATATCCCGCGTCGAATCTGCAGAACCTGCCATCAACTGGTAATTTTTCTGTACGCAGTCAAGCGGTCCATTTTTCGCTTTAAACTGCCTTTCCGCACGCAGTTGCAGACAGCTTAGCAACTCCGGAGAACCACTAAACAGGGACAGTTTCCAGCCGGCAAACTCACGTTTTACAATTCGCCCAAACTGGCTGTGTAAGGCAATCAACGCTGGTTCACTTTCCAGACGCTCCCCGTAAGGCGGGTTGCTGAGTAGGGTTCCGGTCTCTTCTGCCGGCAGTGGATTTTTCAGTTGCAGAACATCCTGGGCTTTAAAGCTGATAAACGCCGCCATGCCGGCTTTACGGGCGTTAGTTTGTGCCCGCTGAATCACCTGAGGATCATTATCATATCCGTAGAACCGAACTTTTTTACCTTGCATGGCCAGGCTGGCGCGGCGATTTGCCTCGCGGGTAACTTCCTGCCAGACCGCATCATTATGGCCTTTCCACGCAGTGAATCCCCAATGCTTACGGGCAAGTCCGGGAGCACGATCAGCAGCGATCATCGCCGCCTCAATAAGCAGAGTGCCTGAACCACACATAGGATCGATCATAGGAGTTCCTGCGCGCCAGCCGGATCGCATGACAATCGCCGCCGCCAGATTCTCTTTTAGTGGCGCCTGACCTGTCTGTTGGCGGTAATTACGCTGATGCAGAGCATCGCCACTCAAATCAAGTGAAAGGCTGACCTTATCCTTGTTAAGCCATGCAATAATCCGGATATCCGGGGCTTCACGATCCACGTCAGGACGGGACAGATTTTTACGGGTAAAACTGTCCACAATAGCGTCCTTCACCCGCATCGCGCCAAACTGGCTGTTACGGATAATGTCATTGGTGCCACTGAAATGCACCGCAAAACTGTGGTGGCTGTCGAACAGGTCTGTCCAGGGAACAGACTGAGCACCAACATACAGGTCAAGATCACTCCACAGGCCGAATTCTCCTAAAGGCAGCAGGACACGTGACGCAAGCCGGCTCCACATCAGGCTCTGATACAACATTTTGTCGTCGCCCTGATAATGAACACCGCCCGGCACCAGCTGTATATTCTGAGCACCCAACGCTTCCAGCTCAGATTTTAAAAGTTCTTCCAGCCCACGGCCTGTACTGGCAAACAGAGAATTCATATTTTTTAAGTCTACTTAATGGAAAATTGTTGCGCATTATAGCGAATCACAGCGCTATGTCATAAAGTTAGCGTCTTTATTAATACGTAGCCCGGAACGGAGCCCCGATGATCACTTTGTCACGTCTGTTTATTCACCCGGTAAAATCAATGCGCGGAACGTCGGTATCTCAGTCACTGGTGCAACCCCAGGGTTTATCCTGGGACCGGACGTTTATGCTGACGACCACTGAGGGGACGTTTATCACCGCGCGCCAGTATCCTGAAATGGTCCTTTTTTCGCCACTGGTGGTCCCCGAGGGACTATTTATTCAGGCCTCTGACGGTAGTCAGTTACTGGTCCGGTTTGAAGATTTTAGTGAAAATGAAGCCAGTACCGAGGTTTGGGGAACTCACTTTGCCGCAAGGATAGCGCCGGATAATATCAATCAGTGGCTGAGTCAGTATTTTCCACATCCGGTCCAGTTACGCTGGACCGGTGACCACCCTAACCGCAGAGTTAAAAAGTTTCCGGAGATTCCGGTAGGTTTTGCCGATGGTTATCCTTTTTTGCTGGTAAGTGAATCATCATTTTATGATTTACAAAATCGCTGCCCGGCAGGCATTCGTATTGAACAGTTTCGCCCAAATCTGGTGGTGAGTGGCTCTGCTGCCTGGCAGGAAGATCAGTGGTCTGTGATACGGGTGGGTGATATCACCTTTGATGTCGCAAAACCCTGCAGTCGTTGTATTCTTACAACCGTCAGCACCGGGCGGGGTAAAAAGCATCCGGCAGGGGAACCCATGACGACATTGAAAACCTTTCGACTGGCCGCTGATGATAGTGGTGATATAGACTTCGGGCTGAATCTGGTCGCCCGTAACAGCGGTGTGATTCGTTGCGGTGATGAAGTTAAGGTACTCAGTACCAAACCGGACCGCCCGTATACCACCAGTAATCGCCAAACCGCTATCTCCCCGGTGAAAACACCCGCCAGACAGGCAGATATCAGCTGGCAGGGAGAGAAATTTACCGGTAATACTCAGCAGATTTTACTGGAGCAGTTAGAAGGGGCAGGATTCAGGATCCCCTATTCCTGCCGGGCTGGGGCCTGTGGCTGTTGTCGGATGAAATTAGTCAGTGGAGAGGTGACAGCACTGAATTCTTCAGCAATTAATGGTGATACCATTTTAAGCTGCAGCTGCATTCCACACAGCGATCTGGTGCTGCAACCTGTTTAAAATTAACCTGCCTGTTCGAAACGAATCGCTGTGGCAGGTTCATGAGGACGCAGGCGATCATTCATGATTTTGATTGCCTCTCCCAACAAGAGTTTTTTTCCGGACAACTCCAGGGAAGTCTGGGCGACCACGCACAGCGCTGCACTACTGCCACTCTCAACCACCAACAGACGTACCGGCTGACAGGTATCGGACAGCGTAGTTTCTGCCAGTTGTCCAGCTTCAGGTTGCCATCCTGAATGGCAGGCCACAAAGTGCCAGCTTTTAGGCATTAACGGTTTCAGAAAACGGCTGGCAACCAACGCATTTAATACTAACTCGGCTCGCTGCTGATGATTAAAATCAACATCACGACACTTCTCATCGAAATTAAAAAAGCTCGCGGCATCATCAACACAGAAACTCTGAGATTCAAAAGCCTCCGGGGTAAGCATTTTTTTCGGGAACCGGGATCGAAAATGCAATCCTTCGGTTAGATCGAGCATCATACGATCCTGGGTATCATCGTAATACCATTGCCAGCGATCATCAGGCTTTAATGTCATATATAGCCGCCTCTCTTAATACGGTCATTTACCGTTCCCTGAAATATAAATCACTACCTGAGCTAAATCATAAATAGCCGGAGTAAACCCGAAATTGCCCTCATGCGGATAAAATATAAACGAGCCAGAGGAATAAATAAACCCCTCTGGCTAAATATTACACTTTTTCTGATTAAATATGTGTCACAATATCCCGGATAAGGGACGGGCCTTTATAAATAAAGCCAGAATATATTTGGATCAGTGTTGCACCCGCCGCTAATTTTTCCTTAGCAGAAATTAACGAATCAATACCGCCGACACCTATAATCGGCAACCTCCCATTAAGTTCAGTGTTCAGACGGCGGATAATTTCAGTACTTCGTAACTGAACCGGACGCCCGCTCAAACCACCAGCTTCTGCTGCATGTGGCAAACCTTCCACCAGCGATCGATCCAGTGTGGTATTTGTGGCAATAACACCATCTATATTATGCCGCACGAGACTGTCTGCCACCTGGATCAATTCTTCCTCAGAAAGATCTGGCGCGATCTTTACTGCTACCGGGACATATTTCAGATGCCGTTTTTGTAATTCCTGTTGTTTATTTTTTATTGCTGATAGTAAATCATCTAACGCTTCACCGTATTGTAAACTGCGTAGGCCGGGAGTATTCGGTGAGGATATATTGACCGTAATATAACCTGCATGAGCATAAGTCTTTTCCATACAAATCAGATAATCATCCTTGCCCTGCTCAACCGGCGTATCTTTATTTTTTCCAATATTGATACCGATAATGCCGCGATAATTCGATTTTTTGACGTTCTCAACCAGGTGGTCAACTCCATAATTATTAAAGCCCATCCGGTTGATGATCCCTTCCGCTTCCACCAGACGGAATAAACGGGGTTTATCATTTCCTGCCTGAGCACGTGGTGTCACGGTACCCACTTCAACAAAACCGAACCCCATTGCTCCGAAGGCATCAATGCATTCTGCATTTTTATCTAATCCTGCAGCCAGCCCCAGCAGATTATCAAACTGTAACCCCATACAGGTTACCGGCCGTGAAGGAAGCCGCTGATGAATCAGCCGCTCAAACGGGGTTCCCCGTAGTAATTTTAATTGTTTGATCGACAGTTCATGAGCCCGTTCAGGATCAAGTTTAAATAATGCAGGACGGATGATTGGATATAACATGCACTCTCCCTGGGAACACTGGTCGCGGTTGGCGGCCTCTGGCCGATTCTGAATTCTGCGCCGGAATGGTAAAGAGCTTTCGGGCAAAAGTAAATTTAACCCTTACACAGCTGCACAACACTGAGGGACATCAACAAACCTTATGACTACCTCCATAAAAAAACCACCGGCATTCGCCGGTGGTTTATCTGAGATACTGTGATTTTGCTTAAATCAGGCGGTCAGGGCTTTAGTGATCTTCTCATATAAATCGCCGGACAAATCTTCCAGTGATTTCAGCTCTTCTAATGCTTCACGCATCAGCTGCTGGCGTTTTCCATCGTAACGTTTGAGACGGATTAGCGGTTCAATCATCCGCGCGGCAATCTGAGGATTGCGCTTATTGAGATCGGTCAGCATACGCGTCAGGAACCGATAACCGCTGCCATCCAACGCATGGAATGCTGACGGGTTCGCCGAGGCAAAGGCACCCACCAGTGAACGTACGCGGTTAGGATTGCTCATCGTAAACGAACGGTGTCCAAGCAGTTGCTCAACCCTTGCCAGTACATCATCTGCCGGGCTGGTCGCCTGCAAAATAAACCATTTATCCATCACCAGACCATCCTGGTGCCAGCGATCGTCCCAGTGCTGTAAAAGTTCATCGACACATGGCAGTTGCGCAGAAACTGCAGCGCTTAAGGCTGCCAGTGCATCAGTCATATTGTTTGCCTGCTGATACTGCTGACGAACCAGTGCATCTGCAGCGGCCTGCTCACCAAACACCAGATAACTCAGGCAAATGTTCTTTAATGCGCGTTTGCCAATATCCTGATGTTCTACCCGGTAATCTCCCGTCTGGTTCTGCTGATAAGTTTCGAGTAACTCAGTATGTAGCGCATTTGCCAGTGTCCGGATAATTGCGGTTCTGACCGCAGCGATCGCCTGAGGATCGATCACCTCAAACCACTCTGCCATTTCATTTTCAGAAGGTAAGGTCAGAATCAATGCAGTCAACGCCGGATCACGGCCTTTATCCTGCAACACCGCACGGAACGCTTCTGCCACATGTTGTGGTAGAGATAATGGTTGTTTCTGTGAGAAACGCAGTACATTCAGTTTCACATAGGTGGCCAGCAGGCTCTGCGCAGCATCCCAGCGTGAAAAATCGTTACGGGCATGACGCATCAGGAAGGTCAGCTGTGCATCACTCCACTGATAATCGAGTTTCACAGGCGCAGAAAACTCACGTAACAGCGAAGGCACCGGCTGGAAGTACACATGATCAAACACAAAAGTCTGTTCATTTTGCGTAACATTCAACACCGGATTTACCGGTTGTCCCTGGTACTGTAATGGAATAACCCCGCCTTCACCGTCATAGAGTTCAATATCCAGCGGGATATGCAGCGGCAGTTTTTCCTTTTGATCGGCTGTCGGCGGGGTGTGCTGTTTTACATGCAATTTATAGGTTTCGGTATGCGGGTCATACTCATCCTGTACCGTCAACACCGGAGTCCCGGACTGGCTGTACCAGCGACGGAACTGGGTCAAATCTACGCCTGAGGCATCTTCCATGGCCTGGACAAAATCATCACAGGTTGCAGCACTGCCGTCATGACGCTGGAAATAGAGTTTCATCCCTTGCTGGAATTTCTGTTCACCCAGCAAAGTATGCATCATACGAATCACTTCTGAACCTTTCTCATACACGGTCAGTGTATAGAAGTTGTTCATCTCCATGACCTGATCCGGACGGATAGGATGCGCCATCGGACTGGCATCCTCCGCGAACTGCGCACCACGCATGACGCGGACATTATCGATACGATTTACCGGACGTGATCCTAAATCGGAACTAAACTCCTGATCGCGGAAGACAGTCAGCCCCTCTTTCAGACTGAGCTGAAACCAGTCACGGCAGGTCACACGGTTACCGGTCCAGTTATGGAAATATTCATGACCAATGACTGCCTCAATACCCAGATAATCTTTATCGGTCGCAGTTTCGGCTTTAGCAAGTACATATTTGGAATTAAAGACATTCAGTCCTTTGTTTTCCATCGCTCCCATATTAAAGAAATCGACCGCCACGATCATAAAGATATCGAGATCGTATTCCAGACCAAAGCGCTCCTCGTCCCACTTCATACTCTGTTTCAGAGAGGTCATAGCCCAGTCGGCGCGGTCCAGGTTGCCTTTATCGACAAAAATTTCCAGCGCAACATCACGGCCAGACCGGGTAATAAAACTGTCACGCAACACATCAAATTCACCGGCAACCAGCGCAAACAGATAGCAAGGTTTCGGGAAAGGGTCCTGCCATTTGACCCAGTGCCGACCATTCTCCCCCTCACCGGAATCCAGACGGTTACCGTTAGACAGTAAATAAGGATATTTTTTCTTATCCGCGCTGATAGTCGTTGTAAAGCGGGCCAGCACATCCGGGCGGTCCAGGTACCAGGTAATATGATGGAACCCTTCGGCTTCACACTGGGTACAGAGTGCATCACCGGATTTATATAGCCCTTCAAGCGCCGTATTCTTATCCGGATGAATAGTATTCACAATCTGCAGGCTGAACTGCTCCGGGACATTGCGAATGGTCAGCAGACTGCCATCAATGGTGTAATCTTCCGTGCTGACTCCGTCGATGGTGATGGAATGTAACGTTAACGATTCACCCTGCAAAACCAGTGCTGTTGCCTGTTCGTTCAGACGCCTGACCTGGCTCACAGCGGTCACTTTGGTTTGTTGCTCATCAAGATCAAAACTCAGGTCAATATCAGTGATAGTGAAGTCCGGAGCCCGATAATCGTGACGATACTTAATTTGCGGTTGATCTGTCATAATTCCTTCTCAGCCTTAGAAAATAGTTTCAGTGACTGAGTTTAAGCCTCCTCGGGTTATGTTTCCAGACGGAAAGCATAAGCGGACTAATTATCTACATCTTTTTAACATCAAGCACGATTTAACCTCGACCTGAAAGCATAAAGTGTGTTGTGATCCGATTCACTTTTCATAAGATCAGGTTATACTGCAACTGTTGTTTAATATTCTTAACTTTTACCTGACCAGGCCCGGCGCCGCGGAATAGGATGCAGATACGCGACATGAAACAACTTGCTTCCCCGATACTGTCTTCATTGCTGGATACAGACGCTTATAAGCTTCATATGCAGCAGGCGGTCTACCACCGCTATCGTGATGTCTCAGTGACTGCGGAATTTCGCTGTCGCGGAGAGGACCTGCCTGGCCGGTATGCTGATGAGATCCGCCAGCAGATTCAGTTAATGCAGTCTCTGGCACTCACCAGTGAAGAATATGATTATCTTAGCCGTCTTCCTTTCTTTAGCACTGATTACCTGCAGTGGCTGAAGACCTTCCGTTTTAATCCGCAACAGGTGACGGTGAGTGATCAACGAGGCAAACTGGTTATTACCATTAGTGGCCTGTGGGTAGAGGTTATTCTGTGGGAAGTCCCGTTGCTGGCAATGATCAGTGAACTGGTGCACCGGGATCGTACTCCTGAAGTCGGTGTGACCCAGGCGATTGATTACCTGCAAACCAAACTGTCAGACTTTAGACAGTCCTCTGCTGACCTGGACCTCAGCCGGTTCCGGTTAATGGATTTTGGTACCCGCCGCCGCTATTCACGTCAGGTTCAGCAGGCCATTGTTGAAACGCTGAAACAGGATGTCAGTTGGCTAACCGGCACCAGTAATTATGATCTGGCAAGACGGCTGAACATCACTCCGGTCGGAACCCAGGCTCATGAGTGGTTCCAGGCCCATCAGCAAATCAGCCCGGACCTGGCAAACAGTCAACGGGCCGCCTTACAGGTTTGGCTGGATGAATATAATGATAAGCTGGGCATTGCACTGACTGATTGCATCAGTACCGATGTTTTCCTTCGCGATTTCGACTTTAGCTTTGCCAGCCGTTATCAGGGACTGAGGCACGATTCAGGTGAACCTCGCGAATGGGGTGAGAAAGTCATCTCCCACTATCGTCAGCTAGGAATTGATCCTCAGACTAAAACACTGGTGTTTTCCGATAACCTGACATTGAGTAAAGCTCTGGAGCTGTATCGTCATTTTGACAGCCGGATCAATGTGATCTTCGGTGTCGGCACCCGTCTGACCTGTGACATTCCCGGAGTACAGCCCCTGAATATTGTGATAAAGCTGGTCAGTTGTAATGGCAAACCGGTGGCTAAATTATCCGACAGTCCCGGTAAAATGATCTGCCACGACCAGTCATTCGTCCGCGCCCTGCAAAAAGCGTTTGACCTGCCGCCGGTCAAACGCGCCAGCTAAAATCTGCGGAGAGACCCTGTTCTCTCCGCCTGTATCACTAAATCACTCCGCTTCGCGTAATTTTTCTTGTTTCCTGAAAACTCGCAAGTAACATATCTGCCATCCCCTGATGGGGCATTTATAAACATTATTGAATAGAGAGATAATTATGAGCGTAGTGCCTGTAGTGGACGTACTGCAAGGCCGGGTTGCTGTTGACAGTGAAGTCACAGTACGCGGCTGGGTCCGTACCCGTAGAGATTCCAAAGCCGGTCTTTCTTTTATCGCCATTTATGACGGTTCCTGCTTTAATCCTGTTCAGGCAGTTGTGAATAATTCTCTTAATAATTATCAGGATGAAGTATTACACCTGACCACCGGCTGCTCCGTCATTGTCACCGGTAAAGTGGTCGAATCGCCAGGCCAGGGCCAGGCCTATGAGATTGCCGCGACTAAAGTAGAAGTCACTGGCTGGGTGGAAGATCCTGACAGCTATCCAATGGCGGCCAAACGTCACAGCATCGAATATCTGCGTGAAGTGGCTCACCTGCGTCCGAGAACTAACCTGATTGGTGCGGTTGCCCGTGTTCGTCATACTCTTGCTCAGGCGATTCACCGTTTCTTTCATGAAAATGGTTATTTTTGGGTATCTACCCCGTTAATTACTGCCTCTGATACAGAAGGTGCCGGCGAGTTATTCCGCGTATCGACGCTTGATCTGGAAAATCTGCCACGTACCGAACAAGGAAAGGTTGATTTCAGTGAGGATTTCTTTGGTCAGGAGTCATTCCTGACCGTTTCCGGGCAGTTGAATGGCGAAACTTATGCCAGTGCCCTGTCTAAAATTTACACATTTGGACCGACTTTCCGTGCGGAAAACTCAAACACCAGTCGCCATCTGGCGGAGTTCTGGATGATTGAGCCGGAAATCGCTTTTGCTGATCTGAACGATGCCGCAGCGTTGGCAGAAGCTATGCTGAAGTATGCATTTAAAGCTGTGTTGGCGGAACGTCCTGATGATATGGCGTTCTTCGCTGAGCGCGTAGATAAGGAAGCCATCACTCGTCTGGAGACCTTTATTGATGCCGATTTTGCCCAGGTCGATTACACCGATGCGATTGAAATCCTGTTAAACAGCGGCCACACCTTCGAAAACCCGGTCTCCTGGGGTATTGATCTCTCCTCTGAGCATGAACGTTTCCTGGCGGAAAAACATTTCAAGGCTCCGGTGGTGGTGAAAAACTATCCAAAAGATATTAAAGCCTTCTATATGCGCCTTAATGATGACGGCAAAACCGTGGCCGCCATGGACGTACTGGCACCCGGTATTGGTGAGATCATCGGTGGTTCACAGCGTGAAGAACGCCTGGATGTGTTTGATGCGCGTCTGGCGGATATGGGTCTGAATAAAGAAGATTACTGGTGGTACCGCGACCTGCGTCGTTACGGCACAGTACCTCACTCCGGTTTTGGACTGGGTTTCGAACGTTTAATCGCCTATGTCACTGGCGTACAGAATGTAAGAGACGTTATCCCATTCCCACGCACCCCAAGGAATGCTAATTTCTAATTCGAAATTAAAGCATAACAAATTCATATAGATAATTAAGCCGGCATCGTCCGGCTTTTTTGTTTTCTGAAATATTGATTCATCTCACAAAGTTCCGTAGTATTTACATCTGGTAATACATTTTTGCACAATGAAACTGTAATACTACTTTTGTAGCATATTCGGGCTAGAAATGGCATCGTATGAATGGAAAGATGCCTTTGACACAGAAAGACACGAAACTTCGCAATCGGTTCTCGTAAAGAATTATTGACGGTAGTGGCAGTAGTCTACAATAAACTCCAATGAGGGTAATAAATGATGAAGCGCAACATCCTGGCAGTCGTGATCCCGGCGTTACTCGTCGCTGGCGCAGCAAATGCTGCAGAAATCTATAATAAAGACGGTAACAAGCTGGATCTGTACGGTAAAGTCGACGGCCTGCATTATTTTTCTAAAGATAACGGTAACGATGGCGACCAGTCTTACATCCGCTTTGGTTTCAAAGGTGAAACCCAGATTAACGACTGGCTGACCGGTTACGGCCAATGGGAATATAACGTTCAGGCAAACAACACTGAAGGTGGTTCTGATGCACAAGACGGTAACAAAACCCGTCTGGGCTTCGCGGGTCTGAAAGCTGGTCAGTACGGTTCTTTCGACTACGGTCGTAACTACGGTATCACCTATGACGTTCTGGGCTGGACCGATATGATCCCGGAATTCGGTGATGACTACGCGGTATCTGATACCATGACGGGTCGTACTACCGGTGTGGCAACCTACCGTAACACCAACTTCTTTGGTCTGGTTGACGGATGGAACTTCGCCGTTCAGTACCAGGGCAAAAATGACCGTGATGACTTAACCAGAGCTAACGGCGACGGCTACGGTATTTCTACCAGCTATACCTCGCCAATCGGTGTGGGTGTGACCGGTTCATTTGCTTCTCAGGACCGTACTTCAGCTCAGAAAGCAGCGACCTATGGTAAAGGTGACCGTGCACAGGTTTGGGCTGCCGGCCTGAAATATGATGCGAACAATGTTTACCTGGCAGCAACCTATGCTGAAGGCCAGAACGCATCCCCAATCTCTGGTACCTACAACGGTGGCTCTGTTACTGGTTTTGCTAACAAAACTCAGGACATCGAGCTGGTTGCACAGTACCAGTTCGATTTCGGTCTGCGTCCATCTCTGGGCTACGTACAGACCAAAGCTAAAGATGTTGAAAACGGAGTGGGTGACGTAGATATCGTTAAATATGTTGACGTTGCAGCCACCTACTACTTCAACAAAAACATGTCTACCTATGTTGATTACAAAATCAACCAACTGGATAAAGACAACAAACTGGGTATTGCCAGCGACGATACTGTTGCTGTGGGCCTGGTTTACCAGTTCTAAGTTTCCGTTTCGGAAATTATCTGCGGGGCCGTTTACGGCCCCTTTTTTTTGCCTGTAACTGACCGCTACACTGATATTTGTACACAGAGCAGGACATTTCTGCATTCAGTGTAAACCCCAACACTATTTGCAAAAATAATGATCCCCGGCAGATAAAATTGTCCTGCAGCTGTTGGCAATTGGCTGAGCTCAGGATACCCTTGAACTATTGCTAACCGTTTCTCTACTCATTATCGGGTCTCACTCATGTTTGAATTAATTTCTGCTGCACCTGCTGATCCTATTTTAGGCCTGGCTGATCTGTTTCGTGCCGATGACCGTCCGAATAAAATTAATCTCGGCATTGGCGTTTATAAAGATGAAACAGCAAAAACCGCAGTACTGACCAGTGTGAAAAAAGCTGAACAATATTTGCTTGAAACCGAAACCACCAAAAATTATCTGAGTATTGATGGTTATCCGGTTTTCGCCCGCGTCACACAGGAATTATTGTTAGGTAAAGAAAATCCGCTGCTCGCCTCCGGACGGGTACGCACAGCTCAGACCCCCGGTGGTACCGGCGCGTTAAGAGTGGCTGCCGACTTTCTGGTGCAGCAGACCGCTGTAAAACGAGTATGGGTCAGTGATCCAAGCTGGCCTAACCATAAAAGTATTTTTACTGCCAGTGGTCTGGAAGTCTGTACCTACCGGTACTACGATGCAGAAAATCATCAGCTGGACTTTCCGGCCATGTTGCAGTCCTTACAGCAGGTCGCTGCCGGTGATGTCGTTCTGTTCCACGGCTGCTGCCATAACCCGACCGGAATCGACCCGACACCAGAGCAGTGGCAACAACTGGCTGAACTTTCTCTGTCGCGTGGATGGTTACCTCTGTTCGATTTCGCCTATCAGGGATTTGGTAACGGACTGGACGAAGATGCCGCGGGTCTGCGTCTGTTTGCAGAAACACATAAAGAGATGCTGATCTGTAGTTCTTATTCCAAAAACTTCGGTCTGTACAATGAACGTGTTGGTGCTGTCACACTGATTGCAGAAAATGATACCGCGGCTAACGCTGCTTTCAGCCAGATTAAATTCGCGATCCGCGCAAATTACTCTAATCCACCATCACACGGTGCGGCCATTGTGGCGACCATTCTTAGTGATGACAGTCTGCGCTCTGTCTGGGAACAAGAGTTATCAGATATGCGTCAGAGGATTCAGAGAATGCGTCAGTTGTTTGTGAATACGCTGACCGACAAAGGGGCAAAACAGGATTTCACCTTTATCAATAAGCAGAACGGAATGTTTTCTTATAGCGGGCTGACAACTGCTCAGGTACACCGCCTGCGGAGTGAATTTGGCATTTATGCTGTGGATTCAGGCCGAATCAACATTGCCGGAATGACCCCGGATAATATGTCAACGCTGTGCGAGTCGATTATTGCAGTGCTATGATTTTACTGCACGATTAAAAAAGCCATCCTCCGGGATGGCTTTTTTTTGCATGATTCAGGTGAGGAAAGGATTCGAAATACGCTCCCTTCCGAGGGTAGAAAGCGGCCCGTGACCGGGAATGAAAGTGACATCATCCCCTAAAGGTAGCAGCGTTGTGACAATCGACTCCATCAGTTGCTGATGATCTCCCTGTGGGAAGTCTGAACGCCCGACCCCTCCTCTGAAGAGAACATCTCCGGAAATCAGTAGCCTGGCCTGACGGTCAAAAAACACAATATGCCCCGGGGTATGTCCCGGACAATGGAAAACTTCCAATGTATGGTTACCCACGGCAACCGTTTCTCCGGGTGTCAGCCACTGATCGGGCACTAAAGGTTCACAGTAGGGGAAACCGAACATCTGGCTTTGTGCCGGTAATGAATCCAGCAAAAACTTATCGCGGATATGTGGCCCAATCACCGGAATCTGATAATAACCGGCCAGCTCCGCTGCAGCACCGACATGATCAAGATGCCCGTGGGTAAGAAGAATTTTTTCAGGCTTTTGCTGTAAAGTCGTCAGCGCCTGAACAATAACCTCCGCGTTCCCTCCGGGGTCCACCACTGCAGACTTTCCCGTTTCATCACACCAGATAACCGAACAATTCTGGGAAAATGCAGTCACGGTAACAAGCTGATAGTGCAATTGACTCAAAGAATAAACCTCAAATAAAACATAATATTATGACCAGTGGCGTACCGGTCCGGTATCAATATGCACAAAATCACTTTTAGGGTAATAACCCACCCCGCCGGCACGCATTTTCAGGGCTGCAGCCCGGATGTTCGATAGCTGGACACCTTCAATATGGAAATCCATTGCCTGGCCCAGTGTGTGATAGCTGTGTTTAGCAACACCACTGCTATGCGCGCGTAACCGGTTATTCGTCGCCGGTGACCGATAACCCGATATAAGCTGTACGGGTTTTCGGGTGCCCAGCATGACCTGCAGACGGTAGAGCTGATCAAATAACCGCGGATCGATGGAGCGGACCTGATTCGCGCGATAATCACGGAAGAAATGGTTAAGACGGACCAGTTCACTCTTATTGTAGCTGGTTCCGTTGAAAAATTCCGTTTTCAGTGACTCTCCCGTATTAAGGTTATTGAGAGTCAGAATGCGCGGACGTGAAGAGGATACGGAAGCTTCTGCCAGTCCCGGTAACAGGACCAGTCCGGCGGAGGCTCCACCTAACAGCAGCAGTTTGCGGCGCTGGGAATCAAATTTATCCATGAAAAGCTATAACCTGAGGCAATGGAACAAAAAACAGACAAACGAACCATAACCAGATGGCTCGTATGCGTCAAGCCACTCACAGGCAATAAATGCGTAATCCCTGAAATAAAAAACTGAAACAGCCACCATCATCACAATTTAGTATGGGGGAAGCTGTTTCAGCTCAGGTTTCAGAGAATAAATTTACCGGCATTACCGACACTGCTCTGCCCGTTACGTGCCAGGTTATCATAGTTATAAATATCGGTCCGGAACTGAGGTTTACCATCATCAGCAACCCAGGCGGTGAGATAGTAGAGATTCACCGGTATCCGGTGGCGGATAGAAACAAAACGGGTATCACCCTGCTGCAGGGCCCCGGAAATCCGACTGCCATCCCAGCCGACATTTTGCAGTAGCAGCCCCGCCAGTTCCGAAGCCTTGTTAATTCTGACACAGCCGGAACTCAAGGCCCGAATATCCCGTTGGAATAACATGTGATTTGGGGTGTCATGCAGATAGATAGCATCGGAGCTTGGCATATTGAATTTATACCGTCCTAACGCATTTTGTGGCCCCGGGGACTGGCGGATACGATACGGGAAAGTGGCCGGGTTCACCATTGTCCAGTTAATCGTTTCCGGATTGACCACAACAGAATCTGCACTCCAGCCGGAAAACAGTGTGAAGCCATGCTTTTCCAGATAAGAAGGATCACTTTTTGCTTTAGGGACAATATCTTCCCTCACCAGACTGGTGGGTACATTCCATGGCGGATTGAGCACCACATTATTCAGTGCACTACGCATCAGAGGAGTCTTCCTGTCAGGACGCCCAACAATAACCCTGGAACGTAGAATAGTTTTCCCGTCCTCATAGAAACTCATAGAGAAGTTGGGGATATTGACCATAATGCCATTGTGCATATCGTCGGGTAACAGACGCAGGCGCTGCATATTCAGGGCCAGTAATCCGGCACGCATGCGCGGTGTCACATTTAACCATTCACGGGTACGTGGTCCGATGACACCGTCCGGTGCCAGCCCTT